>ERZ869979.130-NODE-130-length-20458-cov-3.295373_pt1 | contig 20458 bp, 18 predicted proteins | sample MGYA00521269_ERZ869979 | MGnify/ENA primary metagenome ERZ869979 (study PRJEB32232, sample SAMN07284974) | human gut metagenome | biome: human-associated habitat; material: feces | host: Homo sapiens | place: Tanzania | collected 2014-04-05 ... | reverse complement strand
CTTGCACCAAAACTAGGAGTGGCCCCAAGGGATCAAACGACCAGTCAAACAAGAACGTCCCCAACGACTAGTCGTTTAAGAACGTCCCCAACGACTATGTCACGGATACGTCAGCGTTTGATATGCCTGCGATGTGCAGCGCATAAATTCGGTGCCGCAGCGCGATGCTGATGCTATAGTTACTGCGGTTAATGAGGGTCAAGAGAAAGGTTGCAGGTGAAATCCAAACCTCGACCATACAGTCGATGACCCCATGCAGGTGCTTTTTGCGCATGCACGGGGTGAAAGCGCCGAGCGGCGTGCCGCCCGCGCATGCGTATACATATCCAGAAGTCCTCGGATACCGCCCGCGCGGCCGCGTCCGCAGGAATAATGATGGGGAGCACCATTGAATTATCTGAGTGAGATGCTCAAATTACCGGTCTTGGACGTCGACGGCGAAAAGCTCGGCGTGGTCAATGATTTTGGTATTGCTACCGGCGAAGTTTTTCCGCACGTGACGTCACTCGCGTTCCGCGGTCCCGGCAAGACGCCGTTTATGATCAGCTGGCGCAAATGGGTCGACCGTATCGACGAGACGGGCGTGTACCTTAATACGTCTGCCACCAATATCCGCTTTTCCTACCTGCAGCCGACCGAGCTGCTGCTCGCGCGCGACGTTCTCAACAAGCAGATCGTCGACACGCAGGGCATGAAGGTCGTGCGCGTAAACGACATCAAGTTCTCCATGTCGGGCGAAAACCAGCTGCGTCTGCTGGGTGCCGAGGTTGGCGCTCGCGGCCTGCTGCGCGCCATCAGCCCCGCGCTCGAGCATGTCGTCGAGGGCTTTATGAAGCACCTGGGCAAGCCGCTCAGCGAGGACATCATCGCCTGGTCCTACATGGACCTGCTCGACCGCTCGACCAAGAACATTCAGCTTTCGGTGTCGCACAAGACGCTTGGCGAGCTCCATCCTGCCGACATCGCCGACATTATCGAGCAGCTCGACCCGCGCCTGCGCGCGCAGGTGTTCGCGCAGCTCGATACCGCCCAGGCAGCCGAGGCCATCTCGGAGTTCGATGACGACGAGCTCATGACCGAGATGCTCGAGGGCCTGTCCGACACGGACGCATCGTCGATGCTGGCCATGATGGACCCGGACGACGCCGCCGACCTGATCGACGAGCTCAGCTACGAGAAGGCCGAAAAGCTTCTGCGTCTGATGGGCGTCAAGGAGGAGAAGGCGATTCGTAACCTGCTGGGCTACGAGGAAAACACCGCCGGCCGTATCATGACCTCGGAGTTTGTCGCCCTGCCCGCCACGGCGACAGTCGGCGATGCCATCGAGGCGATTCGCCAGCTCGACGAGGACTTCGAGAGCGTCTACTACGTCTACACCGAGGATCCGAGCGGCATGCTGACGGGCGTGCTTTCGCTGCGCACGTTGATCGTGGCCGACCGCGACGCAACGCTGGGGCAGCTCGCCTATCGCGACCTGGTTTATGTGTCGCCCGACGAGGACCAGGAAGACGTAACGGATGAGATGACCAAGTACGACCTGGTCGCCATCCCCGTCTGCGACGAGAACCGTCACATCTTGGGCATCGTGACCTTCGACGACGCCATGGATGTTATCGCCGAGGAGCATCAGGAGGACCTGCAGATCGCCGGCATCGGTTCGGGCGACAGCGCGTCGGACGACTCGACGAACGTGCTCAGCTGGTTTGTGCATCGCCAGTACTGGGTTGTCGTGTGGGGTATCGCCTCGTGCATCATGGCAACGGTACTGGGGACAGCGCTCGGCTCCGCGCACCTGGTGGTGTTCCCCATGTGCGCCATGCCGCTCGTGCTACTGGCAGCCTCGCGCATGGTGTCGTTCGTCAAGAACTACTTTCTCGAGTATGACGGCCACGACGATGAGCCCAAGCCGTATCTGGGATTTTTCTTCCAGAGCACGGGTATGGGCCTGATTCTGTCGCTCGTGACCTACCTGTGCGCCCAGCTGGTGCGCACCGCCGCGTTCCCCGATGCCCCCATGTTTGAGGAGCAGCTCTTTACCGGCTGCTTTAACATCGCGGCCATCGTTTGCCTGATTGGCAACATGAGTGCCGTGATTTATCTGATGGTGCTGTTCTGGCGCGACGAGCACGACCTCAATACGTCGGGTACCGCCATGAACGTCATTGCCGTCATGATCTCGTGCGTGGCGTACTGCACCGCTGCGGTGCTGCTCACCATGTCGGTCATGGGATAGGTGGTCGCGTGCAAAACACGAAGCAAAAGCCGAGCACCAAGCAAAAGCTAACCATCGCGGCCATCTTTGGCGCCATGGGGCCCGGCCTGCTGGCAGCGCTTTCGGGTAACGACGCCGGCGGCATCGCCACGTACTCCAGTGCGGGCGCCAGCTATGGCTACAAGATGCTGTGGATGCTGCCCGTGATGACGGTGCTGCTCATCGTGACGCAGGAGACTGCGGCGCGCTGCGGATGCGTGACGGGCAAGGGCTTGGCGTCGCTTATCCGCGAGCGCTTTGGCGTGCGCAAGAGCGTGCTCGCCATGGCGGCGTTGCTGATCGCCAACACGGCCGTGACCATCTCGGAGTTCGCGGGTATCGCGAGCGGCCTTGCCCTGTTTGGTGTGCCGGCGAGCATTTCGGTGCCGCTGGTGGCGTTGTTGGTGTGGATGCTTACCATGTCGGGCAGCTTTCAGCGCATCGAGAAGATCTTGCTGCTGGTGAGTTGCGTGTTCGTGACCTACATCGTCGCTGCGTTTATGGCTGGTCCCAACTGGGGCGAGGTTGCGGTCGACCTGGTCATGCCCAACATCCAAAACGACCCCAGCTATGTGTCGCTGGTGGTCGCAACGATCGGTACCACCATCGCGCCGTGGATGATCTTCTTGGCGCAGAACAACGTGGTCGATAAGAACGCTGGCGAGGACGACATCATTCTGCAGCGTATCGATACCGTAAGCGGCTCCATCGCCGCGGACATCATTGCCGGCTTTATTATCATCACGACCGGTACGGTGCTGTTCCCGGCAGGCATCCAGATTAGCGATGCGGCCGACGCGGCTCGCGCGCTGGAGCCCATTGCCGGCCAGTGGTCTACGGTATTGTTTGCCTCGGGTCTGGTTGCAGCGAGCTTTTTGGCGGCCTGCGTTCTGCCGGGCGTTACATCGAGCGCTATCTGCGAGGCATTTGGCTGGGAGCGCGGCGCCGACCGCAGTTGGGACGAGGCGCCGGTCTATCGCGGCATCATTACGGCCATCATTGGCATTTCTGCCGTGCTGGTGCTTATGCCCGGTGTCGACCTGTTCCAGATTATGATGACCTCGCAGGTCATTAACGGTGTGCTGCTGCCCGTGGTCTTGGTGTTCCAGGTGGTTATTGCCGCCGATCGCCATATTATGGGTGCCAATCGCAACGGACGCGTGTGGAATGTGCTCACTTGGGCGACCATCGGCGTGATTACGGTGCTGACGGTCGTCATGTTTGTCCTGCAGGCGATGGGGTATAGCGCTTAGTGCTTTTTTGGACTCCGAGCGGGCCGTGGCCATGGGCTGCGGCCTGTTTTTTACTCATAATAGGGGGTTCGTTATATGCCTGTGGTCAAAAAAGGCCAAATATGAGTACTGTTGTAAAACTAGTCACATTATTTTGCATCAAAACAACGACCTGATAATATACAACTGTTCATTATCAGGTCGTTTTAGCATACTTAAAGCCATCCATAACAGGTTTCAATCGCCCGAAGACGCTCAATAAAGGCCTCAAGAGCCTGATTTTGCTGCCACTAAATTAGTGACAGTACTCATATTTGGCATTTTTTGCCCACGCCTCTCAAGAAACACGCGAATCGCACAACGCAGCCCCATAAGAGCGTGGAGCAATTCGGCGGCGCTACCCCAGCTCGTGCATAAGGTCGCAATTTCGCGCATATAGCTCATCAAAGATATGGCGGCGCGATGCGTACAGCTCATGAGCGTCCATATCAGGCTCGATCGTTTGCGCGACCCCAAGAACCCGGGCAAGCTCACCCCATGATGAATAGGCGCCGCCAGCAAGTGCCGCCATAAGGGCATCGCCAAAACATGCGCCCACCGTAACCTTCGCAACCGAAACTTCACGACCGCAGACATCGGCAACCGCTTGCATCCATACCGGATTCTTAGTTCCGCCTCCCACGAGCATGATGTGCTCGATAGGCAATCCATGATCTCGCTCGATAATATCAACATGAGCCGCGACCGTATAGGCGATCCCCTCCAAAGCAGCGCGGACCATATGGCCCCGGGTATGCCTTTCGGTCAGACCGAAGAACACGCCACGCGCCTCGGGATCGTTGAGCGGGGTGCGCTCGCCCACAAAGTATGGAAGGCACAGAAGGCCATCCGCTCCGGGACCTACCTGCCCGGCATCGCGCGCCATGACCTCATAGGCATCGGGGCCGCCGGAGCGTTCGGCATCCACGGCATCGCGGTACAACTCGCGTCGCAACCATGCCGTCAACGCACCCGCTGTATTGGTGCCGGCGCAGATGCCGTAAGTCCCGGGGATGATGAATGTCCCCGGCCATAGACGGGCATCATCGACCATATGGTCCGCTAGGTAGATAAAATATGCCGTGCTCCCGAGTTGTACCATCATGTCCCCGGGGCAGAACACTCCAGTAGAAATCGCCTCGGCACCCGAGTCACCCGTTCCGACAAGCACCGGCGTTCCCTTCGCAAGACCGGTTTCAACTGCCGCCCGATCCGTGATTACGCCGGCCACATCGGTCGCCGCCATGACTTCGGCCATCTGGTCGGGGCGACAGAACCGCGTGCACTCGCGCTCATTGACCTGCCACGTCTCGCGATCGTATAAGGGAAGGAAATCCTCGGCAAGATAACGGTCGATCGTAAACCTGCCGGTGAGCTTGGCGCACAGATAGGATGAAGCCGTAAGAAACTTCGCCGCCCGCTCATGGACCTCGGGCATATTCTCCTTAAACCAAAGGACCTTGGGAGCGATATCGGACGAGCACGGGTCGTGTCCAAAGAGCTCACGAGCTCGATCGGGACCATATTCAGAAAGAAGCTCGTCAATCTGCGGCTTCGAGCGAGCGTCGACCCCGTACAATATTGCCGGAGCCAAGGCGTGGCAATCTTCATCGACCGGCACGCAATCACAGCCCAAAGCCGACAACCCTACGCAGCGGATCTGACTCGCCTCGATGCCCGCGCGCTCGATGAGCTCGCGAGACAGCCGGCAAAAATCACCCCACCAAATCGCTTCTGCATCGTGCTGATACCAACCATCCCGAGGGTTCTCGGTCTCATGTTGACAAGATGCCTGCGCCACAATTCGACACTCCGCATCAATTAACACACCCTTGGACGCACTCGTTCCGATGTCGATGCCAAGATAGTACGGCATGCCGCTCACTCCCCTCTCGCGGCACGGGCGGCAGCCATGAATCGCGCGACCCGTTCGGCTTCGACAGGGGCGTCGAGCTTGCCGTCTCGCTTGAGACAGGTACCGACAAACGCGCCATCATAATGTGAAAACACGTCTGCAACGGTATTCTCGCGGCATCCCGTTCCACATACCACCGGCACATCGCCAACACGGGCGCGCACCTCGTCGGCAAGCTCGCCCGAAGCTCCGCGCCCGGCAGCAGATCCGCCAATGACAAGGGCATCGGGCAGACAGTTGAATACCAGCGAATCGGCAATATCGGGAGTCGAACGGTCGTTAAGATACACTTCGCCCTCGCTTGTGATGAAATGGAACATCTTTAGGTCATCCAGACGCAGGGCGGCGCGGCGGCGCATGGTGTGCGCAAAGTCACGATTGATCAGGCCAAGATCGCCAGCCCAGGCACCGCAGAAATTACAGCGTGTAAACTGCGCCTCGACGGCGGCGCACAGCTCGATCGTGGCATCGCCGTCATAAATAGCCTCTGCACCCCAAGGGGTCGAGAACTCTGCGGCAAGAGCGCCGATGACATGCCCCGTAGCGGCAAGGGTCACTGCCGACACATGCTGCTCGTAGGGCATCGACAGCTCATTGGTGATCAGAATGCCGTCCACGCCACCCGACTGCAGCGCTTCGAGATCGCGCTTGGCGGCATCGATCACGCGCGAAACGCTGCCGCCCGGATAATACAGAGGATCGCCAGGCAGCGGCTGCAGATGCAGCATGCCAATGACCGGTTTCTCGGTCCCAAACATCGAAGCCATAAACGACATGGTCAATCTCCTTTAGCTCGCCGACTCGCAGGCATCAACTGCTACTCGCCCAGCACCTCAACGTACACTTTTCGCTTCTGAGGCCCATCGAACTCCGCAAGGTAGATGTTCTGGGCTCCGCCACATACAATGTGGCCGTCTTGAACGGGGAAGAAGCAGCTATTGCCGCAAATCATGCTCTTGATATGGCCACAGGAGTTATTGCCCGTGGCGCCATAGCTCGGCAAGAAATGAGCATGCGCATAGGGGGCATCGGGCGGGGCAATGCGATCGAGCGTCTCCATGAGATCGGTCTCCACGCACGGAAGCCCCTCGTTCACCACGATACCGCAAGTCGTATGCGACAAAATAATCGCTGCCAGTCCATCGGTCACCGCACTACGCTCGATGGCGGCATGCACATCTTCTGTGATGTCGATGAACTGGTCGGGCGCCGTCGATAGATAGCTCAATGTCTCGAGTGTCACCATGTCACTCATCACCTTTCAGAAAACGCAGCGCCGTGCCGGAATACAGATTCTCCCGCGTCTCATCGCGCATGGGCACAGCATCAAGCGCCCGCTTGAGCTTGAAGGCGCGGAAGCGTGGCGTATTGCTGGCAAACATCACCTGATGCGACAGGGCACGCTCATACCACAGCGGTCCCATATCGACGGTGAAGAGCCGCCGCATCATCTCTTCGGGCGAATCGATATAGGTAATAGAGGTATCCGTATAGCAATTGGGATACTTGAGCAGCATCGCCACGGTTTCGCGCACCCAGGGCCAGCCAAAGTGAGTCAGGTTAAAGCGCACATCCGGATGCGTTGCGATGGTGTGCTCAAACGCAAGCGGGTGGCTTCGTGAAAGCTCCGCACCCGGCTCCCAGGACATACCGGCATGAAAAACCACCGGCTTGTTGTAGCGCTCACAGAGTTTGTAGAGCGGCTCGGCAACGGCATCATCGGGCGCAAAACCCTGCTTTGCCGGATGCAGGCAGAGCCCCTTGGCCCCCAGCTCGGTAAAGGCGCGCTCCAGTTCGTCGGCGGCGCCACTCACTTGCGGGTCCACGCTCGCAAATCCCCATAGACGATCGGGGTGCGCAGCAACAAGCGCGGCAACCTGCTCGTTGGTGCCAAAGTGCCCGCCGCACGCCGTGGTCACATCGAGCGGCATGAGCACGCTTTTCCGTACATCGCAGACATCCATCTCGGCCACGAGCTCATCCCAGTCCATGGGACCCATGTGCCCCATGCCAAACTCACGCTCCCAAAAACCAAAGCCGTCTGGCTCGTCGCCTGGCGTATAGATCTCGCCGTAGAGCATGGGCTGGACCAGCATATCGATTACCATCTTGCACTCCTTTCCAGGCTTTTGTTCCTAGTACGGTTCGAACGACCCAATGACTCGGGACGAAAGCTCGGCACCGGCATGCATGCACGCCGACACGTCAAGCCCATCCAGTACACCCTTGGTGAATCCGGCGATATACGAGTCGCCGGCGCCCACGGTATTGACGACCTTCTCGGCCGGCACGATCCCACATTCATAGAAGCGCTCACCGTCATAGGCGATGCTTCCCTTCTCGCCAAGCGTGGCGACCGCCACGCGCGGACCCAGCTCCTGCACATGGCGCACCCAGTCGCGCAGCTCCGCGCTATCCTCCTCAAACGACATAAAGGCATAGTCCACGTAAGGAAAATGACTCTCACAGGTGTATTCGGGATCTTGACTGAACACCGAAAAGTCCATGACGACGGTCTTGCCCGCCTCGTGCCATTCGGGCAGCAGGTCTAAGCAGTTTCCAAACAGGTCGGTATGGATGACATCGTGCTCCAGGATAAATGCCCGGTCACCATCGTTTGGCCGGTACGTTTCCATAACACCGTCAATCGCCTCGAGATGTACGCGGTCGACGCCGTCCTTCAACGCCATGAGCATCACCGAGGTATCGCCGTCCTCCACGCGAAGATGCGAGATGTCGAACCCCTCGGCAGCCAGCGCCTCGCGCATCTTGTCTCCGTACTCGTCCTTTCCGACAACCGACACCGCAGATACCGATACGCCCATTCGCGCCAGATGGATACCCCAGTCGATGCCATTGCCAGTCGGATAGAACACACCGATGTTTTGATACACGTCCGCACAGCAGAAGCCAGCTGCGCATGCTTTGATATCCATAGTCTTCTCCAGCAATCAAAAAGGGGCCCACCCAAGGCGAGCCCCTATCCGAATTCCGATGTAATCTCGCGTCAGTCAGCCAAGGCTTCAGCCCCAAGCCGCCCAGCGCTTTCTCAGGCTACTCGGCGATCGGAGCTCCGTGACCCCAAGAGCCCTCCATGCCGCACACGGTCGAGGCAAAGCCTGCCGCAAAATCGAGCGCATGCTCAATAGCCTCAGAACCGCTGTCTCCACGCTTGGCGGAATCGAGGTAGCACATCAGGAATGAAGTCAGGAACGAGTCCCCGGCTCCCATGGTGTCCTTCATGTCCGTTACGGGCTTTGCCAGCTGGCGATAGTAACGCTCGCCGTCATAGGCGATGCAGCCCTCGGCGCCCGCCGTCGCAGACACAAAGCGCGGACCCAGGCTCTTCACCCAGGCGAGGCGCTCGCGAATCTCATCCTCGCTCGCAGCGTCCGCGGCGCTAAAGAAGGCGAAGTCGACAAACGGGGCAATCTGCTCATAGTATTCATCGGTGGAATCGTCCGAGAAGTCAAACGATACGGTGATGCCCGCAGCCTTCAGCTTGGGGAGCTCGCGCTCGGTAAAGCAGTAGTTGCCCGAGTGGACTACGTCGAACTGCTTCATGTATGCCAGATCAAAGCGATCGAGCACATAGCGCGCATCGCCACGGATGCCGCCCTCATTGGAGCCGAGGAATACGCGGTCGCCATCGACCACGGTCACACGCGCCGCGCCATTCTCGCCAATAAGCTGCTCGCACTTAGCGAGCTCAATGCCCTCGTCCTCAAGACTTGCAATCACATGCTCGGCAGCGGCGTCGTTGCCAAAGATGCCCATATATGCAGAGCGCGCAGCACCGCACTTCTTGGCGTAAACGGCAAAATTCACCGCATTGCCGCCGGGATACATGGTATGGATATGCTCATAGCGATCGACGACGTTGTCACCAAACCCGAGCGCGTTAACGTTAAAAGCCATGGTATCTATCCTTCCTAGTACTCAACAACGCCCATGTAGCGACGGAAGTCGGGGTCGTGATCGAACACCTTGCCGCGCGCTGCACGCAGCTCGCAGTTCATAGCGTAGAACAGCACCGGATCCAGATAGGAACGAACGCTCGCCGGCACGGCCTCCATACCGTACTCCTTGGCATCAAGCACCATCAGCGTGTCGGTATGGGTCTCGAGGAACGCCAGGGCGCGCTCGTCCATAGGACGGCACTCGCTCGAGCCCATCTGCAAGAAGTAGAAGACGCCATCCTGGGTAGCCTCAAAGGGGCCATGGAAGTACTCGGCAGAGTGGATATAGCTGCAGTGCTGCCACTGCATCTCCATGAGCGAGCAGATGGCGAAGCCATACGTCTGGCTAAAGTTGGGACCGCTGCCCAGGATATAGAAGAACTCATGCTCCTGGCAAAGCTTGGCAAAGCGATCGCCCAGCTCGGCATTTACCTTTTCGCGTGCGGGAGGCAAAATCTTATCCATTTCGGCAATACCGGCATACATGTCAGCGAGATCGGCGTAGCCCTCCTGCTGGTCGAGCAGCTCGGCCGCGAGCGACAGCGAGATGCCGGCAGGGACTTCGGCCTGCGGAACGCCCTCGCCCCACGGGTACACCCAGGTGACCCACTTACCAGTATCGATCTTGGAACCGGCGTTATCGGTCTGCGCGATCACCGTCGCGCCCGCGGCAAGGGCAATCTCGCAGCCCTCGACGACCTCGGGGGTATTGCCGCTGTGACTGCAGGCAATGACCAGAGACTTCTCGCCCAGGCGACGAGGACGCATGATGTCGAACTCACGGGCCGTATAGATATACGAGGTGAACGTCGTCGCCTCGCGCTGCAAGAGCTCATGGGCTGGAATCAGATCGATCATGGAGCCGCCGCAGGCAATCCAGTAGACGCTGTCGAACTTGCCCTTCTCGGCAATTGCTTCCTTAATCAGATCATGTGCGTTCATGTTTAGTTCCTTTCCAGTTTGGCCGGCCATGCATGACGCGTCTTGCATGACCGAGCAAAATCTTATCTAGTCAATCAGATACTTCTCGAAGGCGGCCATGTTCTTGGCATCTGCCGCAGCCGGGTCATCGTAGTAACGACCGTCCGTGATTTCCTGACCCAACATGCCATCGAAACCATGGGCGTTGAGCGTGGCGACGAAGGCATCCATATCGTGCTTGCCGTCGCCCCAGACCAGATGGCCATAGGGGTCGCCATCGATAAAGTGCATCTCGTGGATCGCACCGTCGCCAAATGCGGCAAACCAGTCCTCGAGCGACTCACCCGCAACACCCATTGCGGTCGTATCGACCATAGGCTGCAGATACGGACTCGCGACCTCATCGATCATGCGCTTGGCATCGGCGACGGTCGTCACAAGGTTGCTCTCCTCGGGACGCAGGCTCTCCATTGTTAGCACCAGGCCGTGCTCGCCGGCATACTCCGCCAAGATGGATAGATGCTCGCGGCTGCGCTTCCACGCCTCTTCGCGGTCTTCGTCCCAGTCACCCCAACCCGAGTTTACGGACATGCGGTCGCATCCCAGCACCTCGGCAAGCTCGATGCCATGCTTGAAATACGCAAGGCTCCGCTGCTCGTGAAGCGGCTTACGGGCGCAATACTGCCATGGATAGACCACATTCTCGGGGCAGAGCGTCCGATAGCGCAGACCACGGTCGGCGGCCTTTTTCGCCAGAACCTCGGCCTCAAAATACCCAGTGTGATCGAGCGTCACATGGGGCTCGGCGCACCACAACTCGATGGACTCAAAGCCCAGACGCTGTTGCGTATCCAAAAAATAGTCGAGCGACCACATGATGTAGTGGATGTTCATGCCCGCGATCTGCTCGCGACGCAGCGTCGGTTTGGTTTCAGGCATGCTAAACCTCCTTATTTCGGTCGAACACGATACGTCCGTCCGACATGGTCATATCAACAGCAAGGTCACAGGCATCGTGGTAGTCAAGGTCAAACACATCGCGATCGAGCACACAGATGTCGGCAAGCTTACCGGCCTCGAGCGTTCCCAGCTCATCCTCGCGCATCAGGTCATATGCGCCCCCTGCCGTCCATGCACGAAGGAGCTCGGCAATCATCAGCGTATTGCCCTCATTCACGGGCAAACCGTCGGCAAAATAACCACCGCACGCGCTGTAGATTGATTCGCCCAGACTCGGAATCAAGAGCGGAAGGTCGGTGCCACAGCACACCGTACATCCCGCGTCTTCCATGCCGCGACGGTTCCAGCTGTGCTGCAGTCGGACCTCGCCGATCTGCCGACGCATCATCGACAGGCAGTCCTCGCGCTTATCGAGCGTGAGGATCTGGGGGTAGACCTCGCAGATTCCGCCCAGCTTGCCAAAAAGGGCAAGGTCTTCCGGATCAGAGTTCTCGAGGTCGGTGATCGCGTGGCGTCGAAGCATGGCTCCGTGCTCATCTCGCGGCAGCGAGGCATACAGCGCAACGGTGTGGCGAACGGCGCCGTCGCCCTGACAATGAAGCGAGTAACGGAAGCCCTCGGCATCAATCGCGCGCAGCTCGTCCTCAATCAAACCCCACTCGGGCTCCTCGACAACCGTCTTGCCGGCAGCCCCCGCATCGGCCGTCTCCTCATAAGGGTCGATCATCTCGGCAAGCCCCGCCCATACGCCGCGATCGGTCATGCGGTTGAAGCCCGAGAAACGAACAAACGGTCCCTGGAAGCGATCACGCGCCGCACGGGCATAGGGCAGATTCGCCCCGGCGCCCACCGGCTGCGACATCATGGAGACGCGAACCGTCAGCTCGCCAGATTCCTCACGGCGCGCCATCTCATCGGCAAATCCGTAATAGTCATCGAAGGCCATCTCTTTGATAGCCGTGACACCGCGAGCGTTCAGCATCGCCATGTAATCCGAATACCCGGCGCGCACCTCGGGAAGCGCCAAGAAGTCCCGCATCATGCGCCAGATCTTCTCGGCATAGCAGGCCTCGGGCGTAAAACCATAGCGCTCGCTGGCGGCGGCGTTGAGAACGCACGTCTCGGCACCCGGGGTAAAGCAGACAACGGGAATATCTCCGAAGGCGCCGTCGAGCGCTGCCGCCGTTTTTTCATTCTCGACGTCTTCGGCGAGCGACGCAGGAAGGTCGTGCCCAAAGGCGGCGGCGCAATCGAGGTGGGCATCCTTCCACAACTGCAGAAGCACTACCACTTCGTCGACGTCAGAGGCTTCGGATAAGTCGGCCCCCAGGCTCCGCAACGCCCAGCCCGTATAGAACGTATGCACATCGACCAGGCCAGGCATGACAGTTCTGTCGCCACAATCGATCACCTCATCCGCCTGGGCGAGAAACGAGCCTGCCTCGCCAGCGCCACCGACAGTTTCAATCCGATTGCCGCGTACCGCGACAAAACCCTCAAACGGCTGGTCTTCCGTACCGGTGAAGACGCTCTTAGACGTCAGCACCGTCAAACGATCGGACATCGCGACCTCCTTACGCCGGAAGCATGCCGGAGATGGCGGTAATGACCAAGCCAAACACGACCATAAAGATGAAGAACTTCCAAATGGTCTTCCACCATTGGCCAAACGAAATCTTTGCCACGGCAAGGCCGGCAACCGTCATGCCCGCCGTAGGGCTGATAGTGTTGATGGTTTGGTTGGCAAACTGGAGCGCGGTGACGGCAGCCTCGGGATTGAGGCCCATGAGCTCGGTCAGGGGACCCATAACGGGCATGGTGAGCGCCGCCAGGCCAGAGCTCGAGGGAACGAGCAGGGAGAGCAGGCCAAGAACGACGTACATAAACGTGGTGTACACGGCGGCCGGCGCTCCGGCGAGTGCGGTGGCAAGTGCCTGGAGGATGGTGTCGATGATCATGCCGCCCTCGGCGATGACCAGAATGCCGCGAGCAATACCGATAACGATGGCGGCGTACGCAAAGTCGGCAAGGCCCTTAACGAACTCCTCGGCGATCGTCTGCTGATCAAGACCGCCCAGGATGCCGGCAAGCAGGCCCATACCAAGGAACACGGCGGAAATCTCATTCATGTACCAGCCCTGGGTAACAAGGCCCCAGACGATAATACCCATACCGCAAGCGAAATCGATCAGTACGAGCTTCTGGCGGGTGGTGAACTCCTCCTCGATGGAAGCGTCGGTCACAGAGAACTCAACGCGCTTGAGCTTGTCGTCCTCATACGTAATGGACGACTCGGGGTTTTTCTTTACGCGCATGGCATAGCGCATAGCCCATGCGATACCGACGGCGGTGAAGATAACCCAAGAAACGGCGCGCAGCCACAGCTGCGGATTGCCCTCGATACCAATGATGCCCTGGGCGATCAAAACGTTAAACGGATCAATGGTCGAGGCGCAGTATCCCAGGTTAGGACCGAGGAAGCAGATGATAAATGCCGTCATCGAGTCATAGCCGATGCCCATCATGATGGGAATGAAGATGGCGTAGAACGGCAGGGCTTCCTCAGACATACCAAACGTAGTGCCGCAAATGGACAGCAAGGTCATCGTGATGGGAATGATGAGGATGTCCTTATTCTTGAGCTTTTTAATCACGCGGCTCATGCCGGCATTCAACGCATTGGTCTTGGTGATGATTGCAAACGAACCACCAATCAGCAGGACGAACGCGACGACGTCGGCCGCCGCCTGGATACCCTCGGTGGGCGCCTGCAAAACCGCAAAGATATCCTGACCCAGGTTAATGGTCTCACCGGTCTCGGAATCGGTATAGTTCTTATCGACCTGTTCATAGGTTCCGGCAACGGCGACTTCGCGCTCGCCCGCCGCCGTCGAGATTGTCTTGCGCTGATACTGGCCAGAGGGAACGATCCAGGTCAGGACCGCAAAGACAACGATCAGCAAGAACATGATCGTATAGACGTGCGGTAATTTGAATTTGAAACGTCTGTTTGTCTTCTTCGCCTTCGTATCTGACATAGATACCTCCAAAGAACCCGAGACCTTATCGTGTCTCGCTTTAACGTTCGCGCAATGCAAACGTCCTATGACGTTCTATAGATTATCAGCGTGTTTTTAGCACTTCAAGGATATTTCGGACAGGTTACGAAGACTCGGGTGAACGGTCGTTCAACGGCGGCGAACGGCAAAAAAGCCCGGCAGGCAATTTGGGCCGCCGGGCGTTCTCTTGATCAACGTCCTAGATATCAAAAACGTAGCGCGATCCTACAATCCGCTGTCGGCCGATGATAAACGGCCGTTGCTGCTCGTCGTAGAAATATGCCTCCATATAAAACAGAGGCTCTCCCGTGGGAACGGACAGTAGCCGGGCGACTTCGGGTGACGCACACGCGATCTCAAGCGTGCACGGCTCGGTGAGGGCAGGCCCGCGACCCGTCCGTTCGCGCACGACCTCGAAAATTGATTGATCGGTAAGGTCCGCCTTCGCCAAAAAGGCGTTGTCTTCATAAACGTACGTGTTGTTCTCGAGCATCACGGGGATGCCATCGGCGGTGCGCACGCGTTCAATGCAGATCAGCTCCGACCCAACGGGAACGCCAAAAAACTGCGCTTCGGCAGCATCGGCCGGCAACACTTTTCTTGAGACAATACGCGCCCCGGGCTCCATCTCGTTGACACGACAGGCGTCCGAAAAGCTCTGAACGTCGTCCTTCTGGCGGATTTTACGCTTGAGCTTGGGGGCGTTTACAAACGTGCCCCTCCCCTGCTGCTTGGTAAGGTAGCCCTGCTGGACAAGCTCTTCAATGGCTCGCCGAACGGTAACGCGACCGACTTTGTAGCTTTCGGCCAATTCGAATTCATTTGGTATCCGAGCGCCCGCCTTATAGGTACCAGAATTGATGTCATTTTTGATGATATCGATAACCTGTTGATATAGCGGGATTGCCGCTTTTCCGTCGGTCAACCCTTCAGTCGATGGCATTTGCCCTCCCCTGGCAAATATGGAATCAATACTCAGTGCGGATTACGCATCGCCAGTCCTACGCAAGCTCCAGCAGCTCTGGCAGTTGGTCGATAATCTTGTCAGCCGCATCCTGGCTAAAGCCGAAGCGCTCCTCGCGTTTGGCAATCACCGTCAGACCCGCTCGCTTGCCGGCAGTGATGCCGGGCACCGAGTCCTCGACGCAGCAGCAGCGGTCCGCGGGCAGCCCCAGCAAATCCAACGCATGCAGGTAAATATCGGGCTCGGGCTTGCTCTCCTTAAACTGCTCGCCGCTCACCACGTACTCAAAGGCATCCGACAGACCGCACGCATCGAGCACTTCCTCGATGCTGTCCATGGGAGACGAACTGGCCAGCGCCACGCGAACGCCGCGGCGCGGAAGCTCGCGAATCGTCTCCACGGCGCCCGGATTGATCAAGGTCTGATAATCGCGCGGTCGTTTATGTGCCCATTCATCCCAGCGGGCCAGTGCCTCCTCGCCGGTAAAGTGCCCCTTTCCGGCGCGCTCAAACCAATCGACCAGCATATGCAAAAAGAACTGATGCGAGGTGCCAACCTGCCCGTTCAGCTCCTCTTGGGTCAGGTTCAGCCCAAGCTCTTTGGCAAACGCAGCGGTCTCCCCCAGGTAGTAATACTCGGTATCGACGATGACGCCGTCCATGTCAAAGATAACGGCGTCGAACGGAAATGCGGACACGGCACCCTCCCTAACAAAAAGGCGCCCGCAAGCGGACGCCCGAACCATGCACTATCGGCGATTCTAACCCAGCAGCTTGTCGAGTGCCACCGCGATGCCATCTTCGTTGTTATTGGCGGTCACCATCTGAGCCACGGCCTTGACCTCATCGACGGCGTTACCCATGGCAACGCCCGTACCCGCCCACTCGATCATGGACTTGTCATTCTGGCCGTCGCCAAACGAAACGACCTCGCTGGCATCGATACCAAGCTTGGGCAGAGCGCCCTGAAGCGCACGTGCCTTATCGATGCCAGGCGCCGTAAACTCAAAGTACCAATCTGCCGTGAACATGCCCGAAAGCGTCTCGGTAAAGGGTGCGTACATCTCCTCGTGATGCGCCTGCAGGTAGGCCGGATCGCCCGCGGTAAGCAGCTTGTCCACCGGATAGGCATCCGCGACCTCATGAAGGCTCTCGACCTCGCGAATCTTAAGATCGCACGCATCGCGCTCATACTTGACGATGTTCTTCTGCGAACCGTCCGGCAACGTGATTATGCAGCGATACGAGTCCACGACATGTAGGTCGCGACCGAGCGAGATCATGGGGATCACGTCAAAGTTGCGCAGGTGGTCGAGCAAGCGGTGCAGCTCGTCGACCGGCATAGCCTGGTCAAACAGCACCTCGTCGGTCTGGGCATCGACCACGTGCGCACCGTTAAAGGCCACCAACAGGCCATCGTGGTTTTGAAGGTCGAGCTCCTGCGCCAGGGCATGAAGGCCCCATGCGGGACGGCCCGAAGCCAAGATGAGCTTAATGCCCGACTCCTGCGCCGCGAGCAGCTTCTCGCGCGTGCGCGGACTGATCACCTTCTGGTCGTTGGTGAGCGTACCGTCGATATCCATTGCGATGGCCTTGATTGCCATATATGCCTCCCTGCGTTGAGTTTGCCGCGCACCATCATATCCGAGCCGAGCATCCCCCGAAGAACATTTTTGAAAAAGATACTTGCCAAATCGCTGGAGCCTGATTAAGTTAAAGATGACCGCAACGATGGTCACCATTTGATCGAGCATATTCAGTTTCAGTTTTCAGCGTGTAAGAGAAAGAAGATCGGCATATGAACACCAAGCATCTTTTATCGACAACTAAATAACGGAGCAAGACCGTCCGAGGCGCTCGCTAACGTCAGCTGTCCCGTCTAAGCACGGAGCACGCCCATCACCCGACAAACGTCCTTCGAGCATATTGGCCCCATAGCACCCAATCCAGCACATCAAGAACCGCAAGCACATCACCAACGACACCCAGCACATCACTCGCAAGCAAGCACATCACAGATTGGAAACGCCATGAACACCCATCCCCAAACCGCCGGCACCGTACTCCAGGCCCGCATCGACCGCGCCCTACACGGTGGCTACGACGCCAGCTTCGCCGCCGCCACGATTGCGAACTTCGCCTTGCTGCCCATCGACGAGGCCCTGAGTAACCATGAGTTTTCGGCGAATCGTTGCGCCGAGACCATGGACGATCCGGCCTTCCGTGAGCTGACCGACCCTTATCTCGGACCCCACGGCAAGACCGACGGCCCGTATACCATGGGCCATCTGGCGCATATGATCACGGCACTCGATACCAAGTTGCGACTCGACATGAACGACGAGACGCGGATGACATTGATGGACCATCGATACGATCTGCAGAACGCGATAACGCTTCCCATCCATGACCTTGCCATGGGGCTCGACGCCCTGGAGGCACGGCATCAGCAGGCAAACTGCGGACACGACGATACGGCAGACCCATCGGGACCACCCAACATCATGGTGCTCGACCGCGAACGTTACAACCGTGCGACTGCCCGATTCCAGGCCGGCCCGACTACGGTCCACACCCTTATCGACATGCTCCGTACGCTCAGCCTCAATCGACTCTTCGACGGCTATCGGGCACTGGCGCCCGCGGTCCTTCGTTCCCAGACAATCCGAGTCATCGATATCCAGCAGCGGCAGTTCGAACGCTACCGCGACGAACGGGAGATGAATCAAAGCATTACCCACTTCTACCGGAAACGCTACGACCCCAACGAGTTTCCCGATGATCTCGAGCGCCAGCTGCACCTTGCCTACACCGCGCCCATCGCCACGCTGCTGCGCTTTGGCGCGTTCGACAAAGCGCTGGCTAATGCCGGCACCCATAAGGCCACTACCGAACTTGAACGCAGGCTCGAGCATGCCTTTGAGTCCTAAAGACAGGCACGCATAGCCCCATCAAGATCCACCACATTCAGAAAGGAGTCCTCATGGACGCCACCCAGACCTCTATCATCAGCCCGCTCACGATGCGCGAATCGGCCCGCGGCGTCACGCTCACCTCCGTTTACGACGAGATGCTCGCGCGCCGCGAACTCTCCGTCGTGGGCGACATCAACAGCGCAATGGCCTACGACCTGTGCCAACAGATCCGTCTGCTCGATGCCGCCGACCCAGTCGCCCCCATCACGGTCTTTATCGCCAGCTACGGCGGCAACGTACGCGCCGGCCTCGCCATCTACGACACCATGCGTCTCGCAGCGTGCCCTATACACACCGTCTGCCTGGAGCTCGCCGCTTCCATGGGAGCCATCATCTTTATGGGCGGTGACGAGCGCCGCATGGCTCCCCATGCCGAGCTCATGATTCATGACCCACTCATCCCGCAAGGGGCCGGGGGCTCGGCTCTAGCCCTCCAGGAGACAAGCCGGCGCCTCATGCAGACCCGCAAGGCGCTCACGCAAATCCTCTCCGAGCGTAGCGGTCTTTCGACCAAGCGCGTCCAGGCGCTCACGGCAAAGGACACGTACCTTTCGGCCGAGCGCGCCGTCGAGCTCGGCCTTGCCCACAGCATTCTCACCTCGACCAAGGAGACCGCACATGTCTAACCTCACCGCAGCACTGCACACCCCCGCCCCCGCCATCCTTGCGCAGGGCTACACGCTCTCGTGCAACACGCGCCAAACCGGACTCAACAACAATATGCTCGTCATCGGTCCTTCGGGCGCCGGCAAGACCCGCAACGTCCTCAAGCCCAACCTACTGCAGATGAACGCGAGCTATATCGTGCTCGACACCAAGGGGACGCTCTGCCGCGAAGTCGGCCCCGTGCTCGCCGCACATGGCTATCGCGTGCAGCGTCTCAACTTCGCCGATCTTGACGACACCGCCCCCTTGCCCGAGGGCGTCGAGCAATGCGGCTACAACCCGCTCAACCACATCCGCCGCAGCCGGGACGGCATACCCAACCAGCAAGACATCATCTCGGTCGCCAAGGCCATCTGCCCCATCGAGGACCAATCCCAGCCGTTTTGGGACCACGCGGCCGCCAACCTGCTATCTTGCCTCATCGCGTATGTATGTGAGCAACTGCCCATTGAGGAACAGACGTTCTCGTCGGTAATCGACCTTTGCGAGCATCTCCAGGACCGCGCCACGGCCCGCCTCTTCGACGACCTGCAGACCACCGACCCCACAAGCTATGCGCTCTCGCTGTGGCGGCGCTACTCCCCCACCATCACGGCAGAAAAGATGCACGCGAGCATCATGGGCATCCTTGCCGAGAAAGTGATGTGTCTGGGCTTTGACAGCGCACGCCGACTGTACACCGATGCAAACCAGATAGATTTCGCAGGCATGGGTCGTGAGCGCCGGGCGCTCTTCATCACCGTCAGCGATCTCGACCGCAGCCTCGATCCGCTCACCAATTTGTTTGTAACGCAGGCGTTCGCCGGGCTCATTCGCCACGCCGATGCACAACCCGACGGCCGCCTCGCGATCCCGGTCCGCTTTATGCTCGACGACTTCGCCAACCTGCAGATGCCGCAGATCGACAACGTGCTCTCCATCATCCGCAGCCGCGAAATCTGGGCGACGCTGCTCTTGCAGTCGACCAACCAGCTCGACGCGCTCTATGGCGAGGCACGCGCCCGCTCCATCATGGGCAACTGCGACACGCAGCTGGTACTGGCCTTTCAAGACCCCGAGAGCGCCCGCGTCTTCTCGGAGCGCGCCGACGTGCTGCCCAGTACGCTCATGGCAACGCCCGTCGACCGCTCCTGGCTCTTCGTCCGCGGCCGCGCCCCACAACAAGTTGATCGCTTTAGGCTCGAAGACCACCCGCTCTATGCGGAACTCCCCGAAGCCCAAAGCGCCCAGATTGAACTCTCACGCTAGCGGCGCTCGTCTTCCGGTGCGCCCTCGACGATTGCGATGCCTGCCGAGGCGCCCAACGCGCTGGCGCCCGCCTCGATAAATGCGAGAGCCTCCTCGTAGTTGTGGATGCCACCCGCCGCCTTGATTGCCACGGCGTCGCCAAGCACCTCGCGCATCAGCTGCACGTCTTGGAGCTTGGCGCCACCAAAGCTTCTACCGGTCGACGTCTTAAGAAAGCCTGGCTTTGCCTCAAGGGCAATCTCGCACACGCGACGCTTGGCGGCATCGTCG
>ERZ869979.128-NODE-128-length-20701-cov-5.297905_pt1 | contig 20701 bp, 16 predicted proteins | sample MGYA00521269_ERZ869979 | MGnify/ENA primary metagenome ERZ869979 (study PRJEB32232, sample SAMN07284974) | human gut metagenome | biome: human-associated habitat; material: feces | host: Homo sapiens | place: Tanzania | collected 2014-04-05 ... | reverse complement strand
ATTATATCATAAATAAAATTAATAGAGAAGTATAATGGTTTTAGGGAATACTTTGAAAATAAAAGCAATTTGTTAAAGAAAGGTAAAGAACTACATGAATATATAGAAGAGGTGTTAAAAGGATGAACAAAAAAGTAAAAGAAGAGTTTATGAACTCAAAAACATATAAAGAGGCAAGTGAAATTGGAAAAAAATATAAATTATATAATTTAGATGAAGAAATGGAAAGACATTTAAATATTTTATTAGATAATGAATCAAACAAAGAATTAGATATAAATATACCAAGATAAATTTATGATAGTACTTACATAAAGTAAGTGTTAATGTATTTATTTTTGCCTTTCTCTTTTTAATATTTCAATAAAATTAGGTGTATTATCTAGTTCTCCCTTTTCTCTTTTTTCTTTTTGTCTTTTTAAAAGTGATTTTGAATATTTTTCAATATCATCCCATCCAGTGTCATCAAAACCATTATATTTTTCTTTTTTCATAAATTCACCTCAAGTATTAAGAATATTAATAATTCTTCTTTAATATTAATTATAGCATAAATAAAATTAATAGAAAAATATAATAATTTAGCTAAAGAAAAAGGTATTGATACTTGTATTATACAGAAGATAGTTTATATAAAGTTCAATGTGTTGCTTTTGAGAATGTTGATAATGTCAAAAATATAGCATTATGGAATATAATAACGATATTGACTTTTTCATAATATTATAGTAAACTAATGATCTATAAGGGAGTGGAGGATTATCTCCTCCTTCTCCTTATGATTATTTTTTTATTAGGACTACTTTTCTTAGTTTGTTTCTTTAAAGTAATTATCGAAGTTATTAAAGAAATTATACAAGTAAGTAGTTCTATTAGTTTTATCATTAGTTCTATATAAACTTTTTATTTTAAAAAATGTGGTTCGAAATTCCATCCCACAATAAAAAACTAGGAGGTAAAAAATGAATGAAGTATTATTTTTAGTAGAAATGATTTTAGTATTTGTGATGGTAGTATTAGCTAAAAAGTTCTTTGGTAAAGAAGGATTGTTTATATGGATAGCTATTGCATCTATACTTGCTAATATTCAAGTTACAAAGAGTATTAATATATTTGGAATTAGTGCAACTCTTGGAAATGTATTATTTTCATCAAATTTTTTAGCAACAGATATATTAACAGAATGCTATGGTATGAAAGAAGCAAAAAAAGGTGTATATATTTCATTATTTTCAATTATTTGTTATATATGCATAAGTCAGCTAACAGTATTATTTTCACCAAATGAAATAGATATTGTGAGTAGTTCAATGTCACAACTTTTTAGTTTAGCACCAAGAGTATGTATTTCTAGTGTGTTAATGTGCTTTATTGCAAATTTTGCAGATGTATTATTATATGAAAAATTGCTAAATAAATTTAATGGAAAATATATGTGGCTAAGAAATAACATTTCAACAATATTGTGTAATTGCTTAGAAAACTTCTTTTTTGTTTCTCTAGCATTTGCTGGAATATATGAACTTAAGAAAATTATAATAATAGCGGCAAGTACTAGTATATTAGAAATAATTATTGCAATTTGTGATACTCCATTTTTATATTTAGCTAAAAAGAGTAAGTAAACGAATATGAGCATATAATAGATATATAGACAGAATATAATTAAATTTGATTATATTCTGTTTATTTTTAATTTACTAAATGATATAATTAATATGAAAGGTGGATGATATAACATGAAAGATGAATTAAAAAATATTTTATTAATGGGACTTGGAGCTATTTCTCTAACAGGGGAAAAAGCTGTAGAATTAAAAAAAGAATTACTAGAAAAAGGAGAAAAGCTATATAAAGAAGGTAGCGTAAAGAACGAAGAATTAAAAAGAGAACTTAAAGATAAAATAAAAGAAAATGTTACTGTAGAAGTAGCACCTACAACAAAAGAAGACGTTGTAGAACTAATAAACAACATGACAGATGAAGAAAAGAAAGAAATTCAAAAATTATTAAAAGCTTCAAAAGCTGAAGAAAAGAAAGAAGTAAAAATCGAAGAAGAAAAAGAAGACAAAGAGGATAAATAATAAAATTTAAATAAAAGGTTGATAGTGATATGAATGAAAAAGAAAGGCTAAAAGAAATTTTATCTATATTAAAAGATAGTAATATTTTGTCTGGAGTTACACCAGAAAAAGTATATGATATTATTTCTAAATTAGGCCCTACGTTTATTAAATTAGGGCAGATAATGTCTAATAGATATGATATTTTACCTAAAGAGTATTGTGATATTTTGGCTAAACTTAGATCAGATGTAAATCCAATGAGTTTTTTAGATGTTAAGGAAATTTTAGAAGAAGAGTATGGCAATATTGATGATGTCTTTTCAAGTATAGATGAAGAGTATTTAGGATCTGCATCTATTGCTCAAGTACATAGAGCAAAATTAAAAACTGGAGAAGATGTTGTTGTAAAAATCCAAAGAAATAATATATATGAAACAATGTCAATAGATGTTAAGCTACTAAAAAAAGCAATAAACATATTACATTTAAATAGTATATTTAAGGTAATGGATTTAAACGAAGCAATTGATGAAATGTACACTTTGGCTAAAGAAGAAATGAATTTTGAGATAGAGGCAAAACATCTAGAAGAATTTCATGAAAATAACAAAGAAATAAACTATATTGGTTCGCCTATAGTATATTCTAACTTAGTAACAAAGAAAACCTTAGTAATGGAATATGTTGAAGGAATTAAATTAGACAACATTCAAAAACTTAAAGAGAATGGATATGATTTAGAAGAAATAGGGTTAAAGCTTGCAAATAACTATATAAAGCAAGCAATTGACGATGGATTTTATCATGCAGACCCTCATCCAGATAACATTGTTATTCGTGATGGTAAAATTGTATTTTTAGACTTAGGGATGATGGGAAGACTTAGTGAAAAAAATAAGTCATTACTAAAGTCTTGTATGAAAGCAATTGTAAAAAATGATATTTATGAAATAGAAAGAATTCTTCTTAATATGTCTACAACATATGGAGAAGTCAATCATATAAAATTAAGATCAGATATTGAAAGTATATTGCAAAAGAGTGCAAGTACAGATATAAAAGATATTGATACTGTTGAATTCATAAATAGTATGTTTGTTATGCTTAAAGAAAATAATATTAAGTTAAATAAAAACATTACAATGCTTGTTAGAGGAATATGTGTTATAGAAGGAACTTTAGAGAGTATATCACCAGATCTTAGTCTTTTTACAGTACTAAAAAATAAGGTAAAAGAGGATAGCTTTGATGAGTTTTTCTCTAAAGAGGCTATTATAAAATCTGGTAGAGATATAATAAGTGCAGGAAGTGCACTTCCAAAAATACCAAATGAATTGTTAAATCTAATAACAGATATAAATAAAGGTGAAACAAAATTTGGAATAGAGATGACAAATTCAGATAAGCAAGTAGATAAAGTAGAAAAAATGCTACATCAAGTTGTAGTTGGAATATTAGATGCTGCGCTACTTTTAGGTGCAAGCTTAGTTAATAGTATCACATTAAGAAATATATATATAATTTTAGCTGTAATTCTTACTATCTGGCTAATTATTCAAATGATTATAGACAATATTCATAAAGGATTATAGATTAAAAGTAGGGGATAAAATGGGCAAGAAAAAATCAACTCTAGTTATATGTGCGGTTGTACTATTTTTAATACTAGCATTTGCAATAAAAGCGGACTACTTATATGGATTTGAGTCTTGGGTATATAATGAAGCTACAGAGCATATGTCAGATGCGCTAACTAAAGTGCTTATAGTTATCACTAATATAGGTGGTCCTATTGGGATAATGTGTATATGTGGTATAATATTTGCAATACCTAAATTAAGAAATAGAATAGCTATTCCTGTAAGTGTTACAATAACTATATCCTTTTTACTAAATATACTTCTAAAAAAGATATTTGCAAGAGAAAGGCCAGATATACTAAGATTAGTTAGTGAATCTTTTTATAGCTTTCCATCTGGACATGCTATGATAAATATGGCTCTTTATTCTATATTAATTTTTTATGCATATAATTTAGTAAAAAGTAAAAAGCTAAGGTGTTTGATATATTTAGTATTAACTTCTTTAGTATTACTAATAGGATTTACGAGAATATATCTTGGTGTACATTATGCAGGAGATATATTAGGCGGATGGCTAATGGGACTTGTAGTAAGTATAATTACCTATGCAGTATTAAAAAAGCCAACTATAACAGAATATGGCAAGAAAGAAAAATAAAAAATGATACATCGAAAAGATGTATCATTTTATTTTGGCTGGGCTAGCTGGATTCGAACCAGCGCATATCGGGGTCAGAGTCCGATGCCTTACCGCTTGGCGATAGCCCAATTCACAAATCTAATTTTATCACAAGTGAATATTTTATGCAATAGAACAAAATAAAAAACAAATATTAATGCATTTTTAATGTGGTTGACAATTAAACATATAAATAATATAATTACCGTAGATATGAGATGATAGGGGGAATATCATGCAAAACATAACTAAAATAAGTGAAAAATTAAACATTCCAGAAGAAGAAATAGAATGTTATGGAAAATATAAAGCAAAAATATCAGATAAGTATTATGAAAAAATAAAAGATAGAAAAAATGGAAAGTTAATCCTTATGACTTCTATTAATCCAACACCATTTGGAGAAGGAAAGACTACACAGTCTATTGGATTATCCATGGGATTAAATAAAATTGGTAAGAATAGTATAGTGGTATTAAGAGAACCTTCTTTAGGACCAGTATTTGGAATAAAGGGAGGAGCAATAGGAGGAGGAAAATCTACTATTGAACCACAAGAAGATATAAACTTACATTTTACAGGGGATTTTCATGCTATAACAAGTGCAAATAATTTACTATGTGCTGTTATAGATAATCATATATTTAGTGGAAATGAATTAAATATAGACATGAATAATATTGTAATTAAAAGAGTATTAGATATGAATGACAGGTCTTTAAGAAACATTACAATAAATGGTAAAAAAGTTACATATGATACAGGATTTGAAATAACAGTAGCTTCAGAAATAATGGCAATATGTTGTTTAGCAGAAGATACAGAAGATTTAAGAAGAATGCTTGGAAATATTCTAGTAGCCTATGATTTAGATGGTAACCCAGTATATGCTAAACAGCTAGAAGTTGTTGGAGCAATGATGGCTCTTTTAAGAGATGTTTTAAAACCAAATTTAGTACAAACAATAGAAGAAACACCATGTATTGTTCACCTTGGACCTTTTGCAAACATTGCTCATGGATGTAATTCTATTGTAGCAACAAAACTAGGATTAAAACTATCAGATTATTGTGTAGTAGAAGCAGGATTTGGATCAGATTTAGGTGCAGAAAAATTTATGGATATTAAGTGCAGAAAAGCAGGCTTAAAACCAGATCTAAGCATAATTGTTGCAACAGTTAAAGCACTAAAATATAACGGATATATGCCAATTGAGGAAATTAATCAAAAAAATATGGAATATCTACAAAAAGGAATAGTAAATCTAGGAAAGCATATTGAAAATATGAAAAAATATAATGTACCAGTTATGGTTTGTATAAATAAATTTAGTACAGATAGTGATGAAGAAATTGAATATATAAGAGATTTTGCTTCTAAATATGATGTTCCAGTTGAAATATCTCAAGCATATGAGTCTGGATCAGAAGGTACTATAGAATTTGCAAATAAAGTTGTAGAAATATTAGAAAAAGAAGAAACAAATTATATGCCATTATATTCTTTAGATTTAACAATTGAAGAAAAAATAGAAAAAATATGTAAGGAAATATATGGAGCCTCTGATGTAGAATTCTTAGATGAAGCAAAAGAAAATATAAAAAAAGCTGTAAAATTTGGATATGAAAAACTTCCAGTATGCATTGCTAAAACTCCATCTTCTTTAACAGATGACGCAAAAATATTAGGACGTCCATCAGGATTTAAAATAACTATAAAAAATATAAAAATAAATTCAGGAGCAGGATTTATAGTAGCATATGCTGGAAATATTATGACTTTACCAGGCCTTGGAAAGAATTCTAGATACAAGGATTATGAACAAAAATATTAATAAAAAAGCTATACAAAAGTAAAGACTTATATGTAAAAGTCTTTACTTTTTTGCTATTTTATTATATCATTATATTAATATAAGTGAGGTAAGTTATTATGCAAGTAAATATAATAATGCAAAAAGAAAATGAAAATACATTAGCCAGTGCTATTTCTAAAAGTTTAGAAAAAAATGCCAAAAAAGCATATTTTTTTATTGGTAATTTTAAAGAAACAGGATATAAGATATTAGAAGAAGATTTTATAGATATAAAAACAAAACTTTTTTTCTATATTGGAATAGATAAAAAAGCTACTACTAGAGGAATGCTTGAAGGGTTATTAGAATATTCAAATGATGTATTCTATTATTCAAACAACAATTTAAATGAGTTCGTGTCAAATATTTGTATTTTTGAATATACAGATAGAGCAGTAATGTATGTTAGTGGCTCAAACGTTTCAGAGAGTGGAATACAAACAGATTTATCATTATACACTAAGATAGTATATGATTTGAAAGATGCAAACGAAAAACAAGAATATAAAGCTCAAATTAAAGAATTACAAAAAGTAGAAAATATAGAAGGATTTAGTAAATTAGATAAAGAAAAGATTGAAGAATTAGTTGAAAATAAAGAAATCTTTTCTACTAGACAATATAATCATAGCGTTATGAGTATATCTGAGTTATTAGGAAAGAAAGACAAAAAAGAAGAAAAGAAAGACGAAGAAACAATAAAAGCTAATAATGAAGATGTATATAAAAAAGATATTGAAATACCTAAGATTGATTTATCAGATATAGCAATAGATATAGACATTCCAGAAGAAGAAAAACCAAGTAAACCAAAAGAAGATATAGCAATAGATTATGTAGAAGATAAGATAACTTTACCAAAAGATTTAGAAGGATACGAAGAAGTAGAAAAAGTAGAAGAAGATAATACTAAAGAAGAAAATGGAATGGATAAAAACAATGAACTATATGATGAATCTATGGAAAATGATGATATAGATTTTAATCAAACATTAGACATAAATGATATGCTATTTTCAAAAGCAGATGTAAAATTAGATATAAAATCATCTAAAAATAAATCTTCTAAGAAAAATGAAAAAGAGCAAGAAGACGAAAATATAGTAAAGGTAAAAAAAGTAAATTTAAATAACATTACAAACTTAATATTTGAAGTTAGTGCTAAAAATTCAAAAGAAGAGGGAGCAGTTAGAGTTCCAAATTATGTAAGAACAATTATCCCAGAGTTCTTTGGATTAGATGATGCAGAAAGTGAAGAAATTAATGGAACAGTATATAAAGTAAAACATATTAATTTAGAAATCATTGATGCTAAATCTAATGAAAAATATATGGATAAAGAGGCAGAAATCACATATAAACCAAGACAATCATATTTAACTTTCTTAAGTGAAAAATTAAGTAATGTTGAATATGATGAAGATGATATTGTAAGAATAATAAAATTATCTGAAAATGAATATCATATGGAAATAATAAATAAAAAAATGCAAGAATATAAAGTTTGGAGTAAACTATGTAACCAAAAATTTAGAACTTCAACTAAAAAATTTGGAATGATGTAGAAAAATAAAAGTAGCTAGTAAAATTAAATAGAGTTCTGTATAGAGGTGTTTGCACATAAAACATATTTGTACAGGGCTCTTTTTTAGGAGGAATATATGTTAGAAAATGTTATAAATGATATGGATGGAAAACAAGCTATAAAAGAAATTCTTGAAATTTGGAAAAACTCAACAAATTCTAAAAAAGAAAAATACTTGATATTTTTACCCTATATTCAGAAAAATAAAGAAAAAGTAGTTATTAGTTTTCCAATTTTTAGAGAACACAAGGGAAAATTATTTTTAACAGGATGGGTTAGACGTAGCAATCAAGAAAAAGAAAAGATAACTAAGTATGATGATGAATATGTTGAAATAGAATTAGAAAAAAGCGAAAAATACTTATATAATAGAAAAGAATATAAAAATATTATTAATTGCAGTTTAGAAATATTAAAAAGTATTACTTCTCAAGAAAATGAAAATGAAGATTCAGCTAAAGGTAAATATAGTAGTAAAATAGATGATGAATACGAAAAATACGTAGAAGAATATAAAAAGCTAGATCAAGAAATAAAATCATTTTATATAAGTGCAGTAAATGAATATAATAGTTACTTAAAGAGAAGTGTACGTCCTGAAAAAGATATAAAATCAGAGACTAGTCCTAATACATCTAATTCAAGTAGTGTCAAGTTAACAGCCAAAAATGGATTAAGATATGTATCATATGCAGCATTAAAGGTTGCTACTATATTAGAAAAAGAAGGAGATATAGTTTTACAATATGATAAAGATGGGGACGTAGAAATGATTTCAAATATAGATAATCTATGTCAACTAGATACTGAAATACTATATAGTAGTTTAGTTCATGGAAATAAATGTATAAATGGAAAAAATATATTTAAAAATCAAAGAGATAATGTTTTTCATTTCTTAAATAAGTTAGAATTTGGATATGTATGTCCAAGTTGTAAAAATCAAAAATGTCCTAAAAAACTAGCCGCATATATTCATTACTTAAAGCAAACAAATACTTTAGAGGAAAAATTGGAAGATAGAAGAACATATAGAGCTTCAAATGAAACTAATGATTGGTTTGAATATAATTTAAAAACTAAAAATGGTGTAAAAGAAGTGCCAGAAAAAATATATGAGTTTTGTACTGAGCTAGTAAATGAAAGAAAAATATTCTTACCAACTACATTAGAAAACGATGGAACTATTAGAATATTTTCTAAAATTGGATGCAGTAAATTTAAAGTATTAAACTGTGATATTGAAAAATTAAAACAGGATAAAGGACTTGAAAGATCAAGTTCTATAAGAAGAAAGAATAATCTGTCATTAGAAAAGTGTAGCACTTGTCTATGTGGATTAGAAAATTGTCCAATTGAAGTAGCGGCATATATATATTACTTAAATAAAATAGGAAAAAGAGAGCTTTTACTTCAAGAAAGAGACTATTATGAGCAAAATAAAGATGCAATTAATAAAGCACTTTTACAAAGAAAAGAAGAAAATATAAAAAAATTAAAAATAAAAAAAGAAAGCTATACAAGAGATTTCTCAATGTATAGTATTAAGAATTTAGAAATTTTAATAGATAATATACTTAATGTTTCTAAAACTAATTTTCATTGTATTGTAGAAGGTAAGGATGAAGTACTAAAGAAGAGTTTTATAAACAAAATAATAAGATCACTTGAAAAAGTTGGAAAGATTGATTCTAAAAATGTAAAAAGAATTAGTTTAATTAATTTGGCAATCTCCTCAATCCAAAAAAGTGGAGAAGAAGTAGTATATGTGCCACTTCCTAGCAATTTATATATAGTAGATGGAATAAACGAATTTATAAATCAGTATAAAACTATTGATTCATATAATCTTTATGTGACATTACATGGAATGAGATACAGAAATGTATTGGATTTAATTGCTAATTTAACTGAGAAAAATTACATTATTTTAGATGCAGAAGATGAAGAAATAGAAAAACTATTTCAACTTGCACCTAAACTTAAGTTTGTGTATCAAAACAATATATATAAATTTGAAGATATATCTATTGATGAAATGTTTGATATTTTTATAGATGGAATAGATAATAATTTGTTAGAAAATATAAGAGAAAATAGAATTGAATATAAAAATAAATTTGAAGAATATGTTATAAGAAATAAAAATTTTATTCCATTAAATAATAGGGAACTAGCTTTATATTTAGCTGAATACTCAAATTCTAGAGGAAAGTTTGAATTACCTGAAAATATATATAAAGAAGAAACTATTGAAGAAAGATTAAATAAAATTGTTGGACTGGATAAAGTAAAACAAAAAATGAAAGAGTTTGAACAATATATGTTATTTACAGTAAAGGCTAAAAATAAAGGATTAAAGCTAAAAGATATAAATCTTCATATGTTATTTTATGGAAATCCTGGAACTGGTAAAACTACTATAGCTAGAATAATGACTAAAATGCTGTTTGATATAGGAATAATAAAAGAAGAAAAAATTATAGAAGTTGAAAGAAAAGATTTAGTTGGTGAATACATTGGAAAGACAGCTGTAAAAACAAATGCAATTATAAATAAGGCATATGGCGGTGTATTGTTTATAGATGAAGCTTATTCTTTAAATAGTCCTTCTGAAAATGATTTTGGAAAAGAGGCAATAGCTACTTTAATAAAAGCTATGGAAGATCAAAAAGGAAAGTTTGTTGTAATATTTGCAGGATATAAAGAAGAAATGAAAACTTTTCTTGAAATGAATCCTGGCTTGAAATCAAGAATTGGATATACATTTGAATTTGAAGATTATACAATAGAACAATTAATGGAAATATTCTATAAAAAAATAGAAGGCTCTGGCTTTGTTGTTACAGACAAGGCAAAAGAGAAAATAAAAGAAATGTTTAATCAAGTAATAATAAGTGACACTTTAGGAAATGGAAGATTTGTAGATAGAATATTACAAGAAATAATTATGAAACATGCTCAAAAAGCAAGTAATGAAATAGATGTAATATCAGAAGAAGATATTTTAACAAAAGAGGAATTATATAATATAATGAATAATGATGATAAAAAAGGAGACATAGGTTTTAGAATATAAAAAAGAAAAGAGTGCATAATTTGCACTCTTATTTTGCCATCATTACCCCCTGATCGCAGAATATTTTCTCCTTCTTTGATTTTAACTGTATATCCTTTTACTTATATTGTTATATTTTAATAGATTAAAGTGTATTCAATCTAAAGTTTTCTTCAGTTAAATCATTAATTAGCTTTTTCTCTTCATTTACATTTTCATAATTTATATTATGGATCTTGAAGAGTTCTAATATATCATACATCCTTAAAGACAAAATTGTCCTTGTATTAATTTTAGAAAAGGATTCTAAATAATCCATATAATTAACATTATCCTGTAGAATAGGGTTAGTATTGTATATAGCGGATATGTAATTATAAACTTTTTTAGATTCTTTAGTGCGAATTTTTCCAACACTTGTATTTTTAAGCATATCTTCAAAAAGCTCAAATTCAGCTTGTGTTAATTCGTGCCTATTAATTTCTATTCTTTTATATGTAGAAATTATCTCATCCTTGTCATTTAGATCTAGCAATAAGTTTAATTGCTCTATTGATAGTTCCATAATACTGTGAATGCTTAAGCAGTCTAATAGTTTTGTAATTTTATTCAAGTATGTTAGCGCACCATATTTATCAGACTTTTGTAACGTGTCATTGTATAGATACACAACATGTTTGAAAAACATATACATTTTATCCTTATCAAAATTTTTCATATTTTTTGAGGAAGCAGCAAAAGCTTTAAATAACTGTTGAGATAGAACTATTTGATCACATTCGTCATCAATTAAATCTTCTAAGTCCAACATAAAGCACTTACTTCTTTCTCCTCCTAATGAAGGGATTTTCTCACCATCATTTAACCAATTGTTTATCATAATAACCTCCTTTTTAATCAACAAAGGATAAAAAATATTTCTGCTCGCAGCTATTATACCACTCAGTTTATGTAAAGTCAATACTAATGTGTATCAATTGTAAACAATATAATTGAATAATAAAAATCAAAAAGAGAACCAAAAGTCTTGGTTCTCTTTAACACTTTAGTAGTTTTCACAAAAACTTCTTCTAAAGTTAAATTGTTCAACATCCTCATCTTCAAACGAATCATTTGAGTAAGCAAATTTAATTGCTAAGTCCTCAAAATCGTATACTCTTAATGAGTATATTTCTGGTGAAGATACTTTTTCTTTAACTATTCGTATAAATTCTGCTTCATTAAGCAGACCATTTATAACTTCGGAATTATTGTAAATTCCGTTTTAAATAGTTAACTATTTCCTTTCCAAATAAATTTTCTTTTTTTGAATTTCTAACTTGTTTCATATACGAAACCTCCTCTTAATATATTTATTTGGATTCTCTTTTGTACGACAATTGTCTTTAATGAAATATAATGATTGACAATTGTCTTCATTGTAGAATCACTTTACGTTTATATTATAACACATACGGTTAACATAATCAACAAAATATGCTAAAAAATATTTAAAATATATAAAAAAAACATAAAAAGATGTAAAAAGTTGCAAAAAATGAGTAAATATAATATAATTTAGAGGATTAGAAGGGGATTATATATGCAATTAAAGAAACTAGAAATACAAGGATTTAAGTCCTTTGCAGATAAGACAGAGATATTATTTTTAGATGGTATAACAACAATAGTAGGACCTAATGGTAGTGGAAAGAGTAACATTTCTGATGCTATTAGATGGGTTATAGGAGAGCAAAGTGCTAAAAATCTTCGTGGAACTAAAATGGAAGATGTAATTTTTGCTGGAACAGAAGCAAGAAAAAAAGTAGGATTTGCAGAAGTTTCTATGTATTTAGATAATTCAGATGGTACTTTACCAATAGATTATAGTGAAGTAATCGTTACTAGAAGAGTATATAGAAGTGGAGAAAGTAATTACTTAATAAATGGAAATGAATGTAGACTTAAAGATATTCAAGCTATATTTATGGACACTGGTCTTGGAAAAGATGGATATAGCATTATATCTCAGGGAAAAGTAGATGAACTTTTATCTAATAAATCTGAGGAAAGAAGACATGTTTTTGAAGAAGCTGCTGGTATTGTTAAATACAGAACTAGAAAAGAAGAAGCAACTAGAAAACTAGAAAATACACAATCAACATTACAAAGAGTTGGGGATGTAATAGCAGAAATTGAAAAAACAATTGGACCATTAGAAGTAAAAGCACAAACAGCTAAGAAGTTTTTACAACTTAGAGATGAATTAAAACTATTAGATGTAAAGCTATTCATAAATAGCGTAGATAATAATGCAGAAAACATTCAAAAAGTTGAAGAAATGCTAAATACATTACAAGAAGATATTGAAAAACAAGAAAATTTATCTTCACAAAATGAAACTAAAAAAGCAGAACTAAAACAAAAGATTCAAGAGTTAGCAGACAAAATAGAAGAATTAAGAGAAAAATTCTTCCAAGTAGAAAATGAAAAGGAAAAACTAAATTCTAAAATTTCTCTTTTAGATGCTAATTCAAATGCAGCTAATGCAAATATTAATAGATTAAATAATGAAATATTAGAAGATAAAGAAAAAGTAAATCTATTAAAAGAAGAATTAGAAAAAAGAGCTCAAAAAAGAGAAAATGTATTTAAGAATAAAGAAAAATTTGAAATTGAATTAAAACAAAAAGAAGAAGAACTATCTAAAATCGTTGCAACTTTAGATGAAAAAGGTATGCAAATAGAAGAATTGAAAAAAGTAATAGATAGCAATAATGATAGAAAGTTTGAATTGAAAAATCAAATAAGTAGTATTGATGCAACTATTGAAGCAGAAAGAAAACAATTAGAAGAAAAGAAGAAACAAAACGAAAAGAACATTTCTGTAAAAGATAATTTGAACTTTGAACTTGCAGAAATTAGTCAGAACCTTGGATATAAAAATAAAGAATTAAAAGAAACAAATGAAAAGGTAGATGAAATAGAGTCTAATATTAAACAAGTTCAAGAAAAAATAGATCAATTAGATGAGAAAAAAAGTGAAGCAAATCAATCTTTAATGACTATTAAGGCAAAATATAACTATTTAGTAAATCTTGAAAATGAAAATGAGGGATATAGTAAGTCTGTAAGAAGCATTTTAGATTATGCAAAAACTAATTCAAAAGTACATGGTACAATAGCTAATATAATTAGCACAGAAGAAAAGTATGAATATGCAATAGAAATAGCTTTAGGTGGATTTATTCAAAATATAGTTGTAGAAGATGAACTTATTGCTAAGAACTTAATTACATATTTAAATAATAACTCTCTTGGAAGAGTAACATTTTTACCACTAGATAGTTTAAGTAATGTGCAAGATGTTAATAATAAGGTACTAAAAAATGAAGGTGTAGTAGGAATAGCCTATGATTTAGTAACTTATGATAAAAAATATGAAAAAGCAATAAAACTTGCACTTGCCAATACAGTAGTTGTGGATAATATAGATAATGCTATAATGTTATCTAAAAAGATAAAAAATTCTTTAAGAATAGTTACTTTATCTGGAGAACTTATTGCTCAAACTGGTAGTATAACAGGTGGAAAAACAGCTTCTAGAAGTGGCGGAGTAATAGGTAGAAAAGAAAAAATTGCTGAATTAGAAAAAGTTATATATAATAAACAAAGTGAATTAGAAGAGTTTAAAAAAGACATTTCTAAACTAGAAGATGAAAGAAATAATATTAAAGAAGAATTATCTCAAATTACTCCAAATAAAGAGGCTTTGGTTATTGAGATAGCAACACTTACTGAAAAAAGAGAAAATATAAGAAAAGAAATAGAGAAAATAGAAAATCAAAAACAAAGCTTTACACAAGTTCTTGAAGAAATTAATACAAACTTAGAGAATATGGAAAAATCTCTTGAAGATAATAATCAAGAAATATTTAATATAGATGTTCAAAATGCAAAACAACAAGAAGAAATAGATGAGTATACTAGATTTAACCGTGAAAGACAAAAAGAGCTAGATACTTTAAATGAAGATGTTGTAAATTTAAAAATTTCACTTTCTTCTTTCGATGAAACAGTGTCTTCAATTGATGAAATGAGAGAAAAAATTCAAAATGATATTTCAAATTTTGAAAATACTATAACAAAGAAAAATGATGAAATAGTACAAATTAATGAGCAAATTAAACAGTATAATGAAGAAATAATACAAATTAAAGAAACAATTGAAAATAGCTCTAAAATCAAAGAACAGTATTCAACTGATACTGATGCTCTAAAAGAAGAAAAAAGCAAATATGAGCAAGATATGGAGCAAATTGATACTAGTATAGTTAATACATTAAACACATTAAATAGCATAAAAGAAGAAAAAGCGAAAGTAGAATCTAGAAAGATCAAATTTGAAATGGAATTAACAAATTTGAAAAACAAGATGTGGGAAGAATATGAATTAACAGTATCAAGTTCTAAAGCTTTAATTACTGATAATGAAGAAATCAATGTAAAACAAGTAGAAAAAGATGCCAATAGAATAAGAAAAGAAATTAAAGATTTAGGTGAAGTAAATATTAGTTCAATTGAAGAATATAAGTCAACTAAAGAAAGATATGATTTTATATTAAATCAAAAGAACGACTTAGAAGAAACAAAGAAGAAATTAGAAAATCTTATTTCAAATATGACAAGTATAATGAAACAACAATTTACTAAAAACTTCAAGTTAATAACTGAAAACTTTAATGCTACATTTAAAAAACTATTTGGTGGAGGAAAAGCAGAGCTTAAACTATCAGATGAAAATGATGTATTAAATAGTGGAATTGAAATAGAGGTACAACCACCTGGAAAGAAACTTCAAAGTATGTCACTTTTATCTGGTGGAGAAAGAGCACTTACTGCTACAGCACTATTATTTGCAATACTACAGATAAAATCACCACCATTTTGTATACTAGACGAAATTGAGGCAGCCCTAGATGATGTAAATGTTCATAGATTTGCAGAATATATAAAGGAATATTCAAAGAAAAATCAGTTTATTGTTATTACACATAGAAAAGGTACAATGGAAGTTGCATCTTCAGTTTATGGAGTAACAATGCAAGAATACGGTATTTCTAAAGTTGTTTCTATGAAATTAAAATAGTATGAAGAGAGAATAGTATGAGTTTATTCATAAATTCTCTCTTTATTTTTTTATACAATTATACGCATAGATTGACTTTACATAAAAAAGATGCTATAATACTAATGCGTTAAAAAAATATTAACTGAAAAGATAATTATCAAAAAGGAGGTAGATTTATGAAGAAAACAGTAAAAGTTTTAAATATTAATATTGTAGAATTCATAAATACAAAGGATAAAACTAAAAGATTTGATAATTTTAAGGACTTCTTAAAAGAAGGCAGCATAACAGAATATTGCTTTAAATATACAATAGTAGGGGACAAAGAAAATAAAATGAGAATATCAAAAAGAATAGTAAAATTAGACTTATATAATAAAGAGGCATATACAATAAATGATAAGCTAAAATATGCTATAACAAATGAAATTGTCTAATATAGTGAAAATAATAGATTAATTATCTATTATTTTTTTTATATTCTTTACAAACAAATGTTCATATTGTATAATAGTGATGGTGAAAGAAATGAGGGCTATATTACATTGTGATTTAAATAACTTCTTTGCATCAGTAGAAATGCTGAGCAGGCCAGAACTTAGAAATGTGCCGATGGCAGTATCAGGAGATCCAAATAGAAGACATGGAATTATTTTAGCAAAAAATCAAATAGCAAGAAAATATGGAATTTATACACCAGAAACTGTGTATTCTGCATTAAAGAAATGTCCAAATTTAGTTTTAGTAAGACCACATTATGATCAATACAAAAAATATTCAGTTTTAGTAAATGAAATATATAAAAAATATACAGATAGAGTAGAGAAGTTTAGTATTGATGAATCTTTTTTAGATGTGACAGAAAGCATAGGAATTTTTGGAAGTCCATATGAGATTGCATATAAGATAAAAGAGGAAATTAAAGAAAAATATAATCTTACAATATCAGTAGGTGTATCTTTTAATAAATCATTAGCTAAGTTAGGCAGTGATTTAAAAAAGCCAGATGCTATAACTGTATTAGATTATTATTCATATAAGGAAAAAATATATAATTTACCAGTAAGTGTATTACTTTATGTAGGAAAAAATACTACGGAAAAATTGAAGAAAATGGGAATTAAAACTATAGGAGATTTGGCTACTTGTAATAAATATAGAATAGTTAAGCATTTAGGAAAACTTGGTGAGCAAATATATAATTATGCTAATGGATTAGATAATGATCCTGTTAAATACTTTTATGAAGAAGAAGAGAGGAAAAGTATTAGCAAAGGTGTGACTTTTGAAGAAGACATTGATCAGTCTGTTATATTAGAATCAGAATTTTTAAAACTTGCAAGTGATGTTTCTTTTTCTTTAAGAAAAATAGATATGAAAGCAAGTGTTGTATCAATAGTTTTAAAAGACTATAACTTTGTATCAACTTCTAGACAGAAGAAAATTGAGTATACTAATTCATATGATTTGATTTCTAAAGCTGTAGTTGAACTATTTAATGAAAATTATACAGAAGGCGTAAAAATTAGATATATATGTGTAGGATTAACAGGATTTAAATCTGAAAATGATTCCTCACAAATTGATTTCTTTTCAATGATTAAAGAAAATCAAGAAAAAATAGAAAAAGAAAAGAAAGTTGAAAAAGTAACAAAAGCAATGGATGCATTAAAAGAAAAGTATGGGGATAAGATAAACTATGCTAGTACAATAAAAAATAAGCAGATATAATTGAATTATTATTCAATATTATATCTGCTTTTTTTATTAATCTTCTTTTTTATTTGTAATTTCTTCCATCATTAGAAGATAATCCCATTTTCTGTCTATTTCTGCTTGTAATTGTTCAATCATCCATTCATTACCAGGTTTGAACATATGTCTAAATCTCTTTTGAGTTTTTATAAATTCTGTTACTGGTAATTTTTTTGCTGGCTTAAAGTTTATTTTATATACACCATTAGTAACCTCATATAAAGGCCAAAAACAAGTCATAACAGCAAGTTTTTCTATTTCAGCTAGATCTTCTGAAGGATATCCCCATCCTCTTGGACAAGGTGAAAATGCTGCGATAAATGTAGGTCCTTCTGTATATATAGCTTTTTCAGCTTTTGTATATATATCACTTAAGTTACCAAATAAAGCTGTTTGAGCAACATATGGTAAATTGTGTTTTACCATTATTTCTGTTAAATCTTTTCTTGGTTGGGTTTTACCAGGTGATACTTTACCAGCTGGTGATGTAGTTGTATCAGCAAAGTGTGGTGTAGCAGATGAACGTTGTGTACCAGTGTTCATATAAGCACCATTATCATAACATACATATGTAATGTCATGAGCTCTTTCCATTGCACCAGATAAAGATTGTAATCCTATATCTAATGTACCACCATCTCCACCAAAAGCTATAAACTTAGTAGTTTTAGTTATTTTACCAGCTCTTTTTAAAGCATTATATGTTTTTTCTGCTCCTGAAAGAGTAGCAGAAGCACATTCAAATGCAGTGTGAATGAAAGATACATGTTTCCAAGAAGTATAAGGATATATGCAACTAGATACTTCTAAGCAACCTGTAGCACAAGATACAACTGCATTATCTTCTGGTTTTAGCGCTCTTAAAATATTTCTTACTGCTGGAGGAGCACCACATCCAGCACACATTCTATGTCCTGAAGTAAATCTTGATTCTTTTTCTACAGCGTCTTTTAAATTATATGCCATTTGTAATCCCTCCTTAGTCATCATAGCCTAAATAGTATGTTGTTTTTTCAACTTTACCATTTTTTGCTATTTCATTTAATTTATTAAATATAGAAATAATATCTTCAACTCTAACGTCAACTCCGCCTAGACCATAAATGTAGTCTATAGTAGGAACATTTAATCCTTTAGAATACATTGCAGAAGTTAGTTCTGTAAATAGTGGAGCAGCATAGCCATTAACACTATCACATTTATCCATTATAGCAAGAGCTTTTAGATGTTTTAAATCTTCTGGTAATTCTTCGTATGGTAAAGGTCTAAATGCTCTAGGTTTAATTAGACCAGCTTTTATTCCAGATTTTCTTAATGAATCAACTGCATCTTTAGCAGTACCAGCAGTAGAGTTTAAAACAACTATACCAATTTCTGCATCATCCATGCCATAATTTTCGTATAAGTCATATTTTCTACCTGTAAGCTCATAAAATTCTTGAGATACTTCTTTAATGATATCTTTTGAACCTCTCATTGCTTCGGCAAGTTGTTTTCTATGTTCAAAATAGTATTTTTGTAAATCCATTGGTCCCATAGAAATATTTCTTTCGTCATCTAGTAAATATTGTGTTGGTTTTCTTTCTCCAACAAATTTCTTTACATCTTCAGTTTCAATAAGTGATATATTTTCAACTGAGTGTGAAGTTATAAATCCATCATAACAAACCATAACTGGTAAGTTTGCTTTTTCTGCGATTTTTACTGCCATTATTGTGTTATCATAAGCCTCTTGGTTATTTTCGCAGTATAATTGAATGAATCCTGCATCTCTAACTCCCATAGAGTCTGAATGATCGTTGTGAATGTTTAATGGAGCAGATAAAGCTCTATTACCACAAATTAAAGTTATAGGAAGTCTCATACCTGCTGCTATATATAACATTTCAAACATATAAGCTAAACCTTGTGAAGAAGTAGCACTCATAACTCTACCTCCAGCAGCACTAGCACCTATACAAGCACTCATAGCACTATGTTCACTTTCAACAGCAATAAACTCTGTTGTTACATCTCCATTTGCAACGAAATTTGAAAAGTATTGAGGTATTTCTGTAGATGGAGTAATAGGGTATGCAGCAACAGTATCTGGATTTATTTGTTTCATAGCTGTAGCAACAGCTTCATTTCCACTTAATCTTTCTCTAATAGCCATAATTTCCTCCTTATTCTTCTTTAGATTTCATTTCTATTGCTTTGAATGGACATACTTTTGAACATACTCCACATCCTTTGCAATAATCTAAATCTATTCCTTCTAAAATACCATCTTTGTGAATGATACAGTCATCTGGACAGTATCCAACACAAAACATACAGTTTTTACATTTTTCTTTGTAATGAACAGGATATTTGTTTTTCCAAGAACCTGTTTTAAATTTTACAGAGTTACCATCTTCTAATATGTTTCCACCAAATCCAACTTCACCCATTAGTCATTACCTCCTGTTACTTCATCATAAGCTCTTTCTATAGCTTGCATGTTAGGTTCAATTACATCTGGTTTTCTTGCAAATTTGTGCTTGAAAGATTCTTTCATATCTGTTAGTAATTGATCCTTTGTCATGATTCCTGTTATTTTAATAATAGCAGATAACATTGCAGTATTTGGAAAGTTTGCTTTAAGACAATCTAAGCTTATTCTAGTAGCATCAATTGTATATATTTTACCTTTATATCCGTTAAGGTATTGTCTTAATTGTTCAGGTGTTTTATTACTATTTATAAGAATTGCACCGTTTTCTTTTAATCCATTAGTTACATCTACACCTTGAAGTAGAGTATCATCAACGACTACAACGTAATCTGGATCATAAATATTTGAATGTACCCTTATAGGAGTATCACTTATTCTGTTATAAGCTGTTATAGGGGCTCCCATTCTTTCAGGGCCATACTCAGGAAATCCTTGAATGTATTTTCCTGTATTAAATGCAGCGTCAGCAAGAAGTAGAGATGCAGTTTTAGCACCTTGACCACCACGACCATGCCATCTAATTTCAATCATAAA
>ERZ869979.125-NODE-125-length-20812-cov-12.428599_pt1 | contig 20812 bp, 21 predicted proteins | sample MGYA00521269_ERZ869979 | MGnify/ENA primary metagenome ERZ869979 (study PRJEB32232, sample SAMN07284974) | human gut metagenome | biome: human-associated habitat; material: feces | host: Homo sapiens | place: Tanzania | collected 2014-04-05 ... | reverse complement strand
TGCCTGTACAAACAAGAGTTATTCATTACTATGTGTGCCTTGGAGCCGCAGGCGGAAAGGAATGGAAGGTTTTTATGGATAAGAATTTATTGGGTATGTATGATTTAAAAATTAACAGATTAAAGAAAGCTTTAGAAAGAAATAACATGACTTGTGATGTCTTTAATACACAAGAAGAGTTACATGATTATTTTAAAACTATTTTTACTAATCAAAAGATTGTTGCGGTAGGTGGTTCTATGTCACTAGATGAAATGCATGTATTAGATTTAGTACGTGCAAGTGATGTGAAGTTCCTTGATCGTTATGCAGAAGGTTTAAATAAAGAAGAAATCAACTCAATACATCATGAAGCATTTAATGCGGATATTTATTTAACTAGTACTAATGCAATTACAACAGATGGATGTTTATATAATATTGATGGCAACGGTAATAGAGTCGCTGCAATGATCTATGGACCAAAAGATGTGTATGTAGTTGCAGGAGTTAATAAAATCTTTGAATCAGAAGAAGAAGCCATTAATCATATTAAGAATGTATCAGCACCAGCTAATGCGATTAGACTAAATCGTCAAACAGGCTGTGCTGTTACTGGTAAATGTGTGAACTGTATGGCAGATCAAAGAATCTGTGCATCTTATGTAAAGCTTGCCCGTCAGGGAAACAAGGATAGAATACATGTGATTGTTATGAGACAGGAGTTAGGATATTAATATGAGAGCAGGAATATTATGTCCAATCTCTGCACTACCATCGTCTTATGGTGTAGGAGATTTTGGAAAGAACGCATATACATTTGTAGATCAGCTAAAGAAATCAGATGTCAAGATCTGGCAGATCTTACCTCTTAATCCTTTAGCTTATGGTAATTCACCTTATCAGCCTTATTCATCTTATGCAGGTGATGAGCTTTATATTGATTTAGAAGATTTAGTCAATGATGGATTACTTAACAAAACAGAATTAAAAACGTTTAATAAGCAGGCTGGAACAGTGGAATATGAAGCTGTACGTGCAAATAAAGAAGAATTATTAAGACTTGCTTATTCTAGATTTGAATTCAATGATGACTTTAAACAGTTTATAGAAGACAATAAGTGGGTTGAAGGTTATGCTTTATTTCGTACCTTCAAACTAACAAACGAAGGAAAGTCATGGCCAGAATGGCGTGATGAATATAAGGAATTCCCTAAGCATCAATCTTTTGAACTCTTGCCTTTTGAAAAAGAAATCAATTATCAGGAATTCTTACAGTACTATTTCTTTAAGCAATGGTACGCATTGAAGAAATATGCGAATAATCAGGGTATTATGATTATAGGGGATATGCCTATTTATGTTGGACTAGATAGTGCTGATTGCTGGTTAGATCAGGAAGACTTCTTATTAGAAGAGGATGGAACACCTTCATTTGTGGCCGGTGTACCACCTGATTATTTTAGTGAATTTGGACAAAGATGGGGTAACCCTATCTATAACTGGGATCATCTAGAAAAGACAAACTTTAAATTCTGGATTGATCGCATTCATAGTGCGAATAAGCTTTATGATGAAGTACGTATTGACCATTTCCGTGGATTTGATACTTATTGGAAGATTCCTGCTTCAGAACCTACTGCAGTAGTAGGGGAATGGGTAGAAGCACCAGGATATGCTTTATTTGATAAACTATTTGATAAATATCCAGATACACATATTCTTGCAGAAGATCTAGGATTATTAAGAGATGAAGTCTATGAATTAAGAGATCATTATAACTTTAAGGGAATGTATATCTTCCAGTTCCATTTCAAAGAAGAATTTGATTTTGATAAGGTTGTTGTTTATAGTGGTACACATGATAATGATACATTAATGGGTTGGTATAATAACCTTGATAAGAAGACTTTAAAGGATGTAGATTTACTATTAGAGGGTTATAAGGAACGTAAATTACATCGTCAAATGATTCATTATTGTATGGATCTTCCAGCTGAGTCTGTCATTATTCCTGTTTGGGATCTTCTAGGTGAACCAGAAACATCACGCTTTAATACGCCTGGTACTATTGGATCTCCTAACTGGGAATGGAAGATGTCTCGCTTTACAGAATTTAATAAAGAAATGAAATTCATGAAAAAAATCATTCATGATACGAATCGAGATGAAACTCTATGAAAAGAGCCCTAGTACTTAGTGGTGGAGGATCTAAAGGAGCCTATGAATGTGGTTTCTTATTAGCTGCAAAAGAACTGAACCAGCATTTTGATATTGTGACAGGCACTTCTATTGGTGCACTCAATGGCGCACTTGTCGCAATGGGAGACTATGAAGGACTAGAATATACATGGGATATATTAGATATGGATCATGTCTTTAATAATGCGCCTGATCTCACAGACTTAAGAGATGACTTTATGACAACCTCTTTATTTAATAAAGAAGAGGGAAGTAACTTAGCAGAACTTAAAGAATCCATTGCCCAGCAGACAAGTTTAGCTCATTCTTTTTTAAGACATTATTTTAAGAATAAAGGGGCTGACAATACACCCTTTGTAGAACATTGTCGAGGCCTGATGGATGAAGAACGCTTGTTGTCTTCACCTATTGATTTTGGTATATGTACAGTGCAGTTTCCAAACATGAAAGCTTGTTTTAAGACTAAATCAGAAATGGAAAGAGGTCATATGCTTGACTATTTACTTGCAAGTAGTGCCTGTTTTCCAGTCTTTCCGATGACTGAAATAGAAGGGAATAAGTATATTGATGGGGGATTTAGTGATAACCTGCCTATTGATCTTGCCTTAGATATGGGTGCTGATGAAATAGTTGTGGTTGATATGCATCTTATTCCAGTTCATCCACAATATATCAATCGTCCTTCTATTATTTATTCATGTCCTCCAGTCGATTTGGGTGGTTTTATGGACTTTAATAAGGATGTACTAGAAAGAAATAAGCGTTTAGGTTACTTAATGGCTTATAAGCTATTTGGAAACTATGAAGGAAATCATTATACTTTCTTGCCTTCAGAACAATCTATTTTCCATGATTACTATAAACAGTTATTGATGATGGAAAAGGAAATGAGAGGGTTCTTTAATAGTAGCTCTTCAGAACTAACTTCATTATTATTAGAAGCCAATCATCAAATGATCTTAAATCTCAAAGACTACACATATATTACTCTAGATTTTATTGGAGAACTCTTAGGTTTTGATGATTTAAAGGTGTATGCATTTGAAGAATACAAGAGTATGATATTGAACGTATTTGACAAGTATTTAGAGAAAGATTATTTTCCACAGGATCTAAGTCTTACTAAAGTGAATCTATCTTTTGTACAAAATCATTTAAATAGAGAATCAATCGTAGGATTCTTCTTACATCAGATGCAGTACAAGGAATCTATGGATATGAAGTCTTATTATACATTCTGTAAAAAGGAATTGATGATGGCTTCACTCATTTATTTATTGATGGGAGGTGTAACAGATGAACATCATTAAAAGACAATGTCAGAAAGATGATTTAAAAGATGTGGTTTCTCTTTTTAATGAAGTTATTCAAATGGGACTTTATCTAGAACAGGATTCACCTATGAAAGAAGATGAAATTGAATCATCCTCTTATTGTGGTGTGATGCTTGATGATCATCTATTAGTGGGTGCTTATTTAATTAATCCTTTAGGAACGGGACATTGTAAGCATATCGCAACTTGTTTCTATGCAATTAAAGAGGACTATAAGAAAGAATTAGATAGTCTTATTAAGGATTCATTAGAGCAGGCATACAAAGCAGGCTATACAATCATGCAGTTGAATACTGTCACTAAGACTTTAAAAACTGTTTTAGATACAGTAGGGTTTAAGAGTCTCGGTATGATTCGTGATGGATTTAAAACTGAAGACGGGGAATATGAAAATACATATGTTTTATACCGTTCTTTAGATGAATCAATTCTAGAATGTAAAGAAAAACAGGACCCTATCTCTATTGAAATCAGCCATATCTCTAAAAAGATTCAAAATAGAGGTATTTACTGGATTGTATCAGAAGTTAAACATTATCGTATACAAACAAAAAGAGAATATTCTACCTTCGATTATCGTGATCTTCATTATCAATCAGAAGAAGATATTCAAAAATTTGTGGAAAATATTTTCCATAAGTATTATATTGAGAATGAAAAAAATCATGATACAGTGCATGTCTTATCTGTTCATACATCAAAAGATGATGCAGTCGCTGAATGGATCAAGAGAGATGATCTAGAACTACAGAAGCAGATGACAAGCATGCATAGCTTTTCAAAGGGTGTAAAGTAATGAAGGAATTGAATTATAAAAGAATTGGAATATATGTCCTTGGGTTAATTATTTTAGGCTGTGGTATTGATCTCAATACAAAGACACAATTAGGTGTATCACCTATCATCTCGGTTGCCTATAATATCGCATATCTCACGCATATTCCTATTGGGGTAATGACTTTTATCTATTATGTATTATTGGTTATTATTCAATGGATTCTTCTAGGTAAGAAGTTTGATTATTTTCAATTCTTTCAGATCCCTGCAAGTTTATTGACAAGCTTTTTCATCCAGTTATTTGATGGAATCATTCCTGTCGCTTCTAGTTATCCAGCACGTTTAATGATGCTTATTCTTGCAATTATTATTACAGGTATTGGCGCATCATTGACTGTAGGTATGAAGATTGTACCTAATCCTGCAGATGGCTTAGCAAATGTTATTGGAGAGACATGTCATAAAGGATTTGGTTTTGGTAAGAATCTCTTTGATGGTATTTCTATCATTATTTCACTTATTATTGGCTTTGTCTTTACTGGTGGTATTTTAGGTATCGGTTTAGGCACTGTCGTTTCTATGATCTTTACAGGCCGTGTCATTGCCTTATTAGAATCAAGTATTTCAAAACTTTATTCTTCTGTTACAGAAATAGAGCTTGCTGAATAAAGAAGTAGTAAAAAAGGCAAATATGCTTATCAATGCATATCTGCCTTTTTTGTATGATTAATTATCTAAATCTTCACCGTTTGTTGTAATGACTTTTTTATACCAATAAAAAGATTTTTTCTTTATACGTTTAAAAGTTCCATTGCCATCATTATCTCTATCAACATAAATGAAGCCATATCTCTTTTCCATTTCACCAGTACCATTAGAAATAAGATCTATACATCCCCAGGTTGTATATCCCATTAAATCAACACCATCTTCTTCAATTGCCTCTTTCATTGCCTGTATATGTTTCTTTAAGTATTCAATACGATAATCATCTTGAATAGAACCATCTTTTTCAATCTTATCTTTGGCACCTAAACCATTTTCAACGATAAACAATGGTTTTTCATAACGATCATATATTTCATTCATAGTAATTCTTAAACCTAAAGGATCAATCTGCCATCCCCAATCACTTGTTTCTAAATATGGATTTATTGCTGAAGCAAAAATATTACTTTCTGTTTGTTTTCCTTTATCTGGATTAGAACTAGAAACACGAGATGAATAATAAGAAAAACTGATAAAATCAACAGTATTTTCTTTTAGAATATCTATATCATTATTTTCAAATGGCACTTTCGCATTTCTCTTTTCCATCCATTTTAAAGCATAATTAGGATAATAACCTCTTGATTGCACATCAATAAACATATAACTTTCTCTATCATCACATATTGATTTCCAATAATCTTCTGGCTTACATGTTTCAGGATAATAAGAACCTGCAGCAAGCATACAGCCTATCATATTTTCTGGATTGATCTCATGAGCTAATTTTGTGACTAGGGCGCTAGCCACTAATTCATGATGGGCACAAGTAATCATGGCTTGAGTTTTATTTTCACCTTCTTCAAATCTTAACCCTGCCGCCACAAAAGGGAAATGTAGAATCATATTAATTTCGTTGAAAGTGAGCCAGTACTTAACTAACCCATTATATCTCTCAAATAAAACTTTAGCTAATTTTACGAAACAATCAATCATTTTTCTATTGCGCCATCCACCAAATTTATGAATTAAATGCATTGGACAATCAAAATGATTAATTGTGACTAATGGTTCAATTCCATACTTTTTACATTCCTTAAAAATATTTTCATAGAATACTAATCCTTCCTCGTTAGGTTCCGACTCATCACCAAGAGGAAAAATTCGTGTCCAGGCAATAGACAATCTAAAAGTCTTAAATCCCATCTCTCCCATTAAAGCAATATCTTCTTTATAATGATGATAAAAATCAACTGCCTGATGGCTTGGAAAATAATGATTATCAATTTTGTCTATCCACTTTTCTCCTGTTCCAATAGCATATCTATCTTCTCCATGTGGCATTAAGTCTACATTGGCTAAACCACGGCCACCTTCAAAGATTCCTCCTTCAACCTGGTTGGCAGCAGTAGCGCCACCCCATAAAAATCCTTTTTTAAATCCCATTTAAATGACCTCCTTGAATTGATTTATTTTCTATCTATACAATAAAGGATTAAATTGAAGAAAACAAAAAAGTTTCCAATATGGAAACTAATCTTGTAATTCTAATAAAAGAATATCAATGATGTATTTAATGATATATTCACTATATTTTTCATCAAGAACAGGAATGAATATTCGATTTTGACACAATGTAATATTTTTGTTGCAGGTTATTAACCATTGATCAACATGGGATTCTTTAATACGTTTAATAACACGCTTGTTGTAATGAAAAGAATTTCCGTTTGTACTTAAGACTATCAAGACATCATCATCTAAAAAGTGATAATCCTTATTAAAATCAGCATCACAGATGACTGTCTGGACATCATATATCTGCAATTCTCTTTGCATATTATAACAAACAGATCTGACATCACCATGAGCATATAAATATACTTTATTTGCTTGTTTAATATCTTGCACAATTTTTTGAATTAATCTTAAATTGATATGATTAATTGTATATTGGATATTTTGAATGATATCTTTAGTAAAATAGAACACATTTGTTTCAAAACTCTGATGTGGATTTATAAATTTCTTTCTTTTTGTGATTAAATCTAGATATTCAATACACGCATTTTTAAATTCTTCATAATTCTCATAGTCTAATTTTCTTATACATTTGGATACTTGACCTTTTGAAATTAAAGATTCATTAGAAATATCATCAATATTTAGATTTGGAATTCTATGGATATTCTTTTTGATATAGGAACATAACTCAAGCAAAGTTGTACTCGAAGAACAGCTATTTAAAATATCATTTACTTTATCAATAATCATTATATCAACTCCATTCATTCATTAGTTTAACATGAATTATCTTAAGTGACTATAATTAGCACATAGTGATTCACTATCACTCAATATAAAAATTAATCTTGTTGGTTAAAAAACTCTTTAAAGGTAACGGTTACAGTATTATAATGATTACTAGGTTATTGAGGAGGACAATTGATATGGTAAATATTATGTTATGTTGTGCTGCAGGTATGTCTACTAGCTTACTTGTTGAAAAAATGAAGAAAGAAGCTGAAAAACAGGGTATTGAAGCTAATATCTGGGCAGTTGGTGCCAATGAAGCAAAAGCAAACGGTGCTAAAGCAGATGTTGTATTACTTGGCCCACAGGTAAGATATCTTGAAGCAACTGTAAAAAAGGAAGTAGCTCCTACTCCTGCACAATTAATTGATATGCGTTCATATGGTCGTATGGATGGTGCTGCAGTATTAAAGCAGGCTATGGATCTTATTGAAGCAAATAAGTAATTAAATCCGCATTGCGGATTTTTTTGTTTTATAATGGTAGTAGAGGTGAGCGTGATAAAAACAATATCTATTACAGATAGAGGAACGATTCATAAATGTATCGATGATACATTTATTGATGCAATAGAAAAGATCTATGCTTTGTGTAGCTTAAAGATCACTCATTATGGTGTAAGTATCACACATAAGAATACGGGTCAGTTGAAGAAATATAAGAGAGGAAAAATCTTATATAATTATCTATTAAATAATGAATTAGAAAGAATCAGTTCCTTTCAGTGCCCGATGACTTTGCAACAGTAGCATATGATTATCTTCTCTATGTTTCTAATGATTATAAGAACCACGATATAATAGATACCTTTGATGAAAATATAATCAATTATGAATATATTGAGGAAATCAAAAGAATATTTGATATATTTATGGAAAAACCATATATTCAGGAAATATATATAATGGATAAAGAAGAAACACCATTATTATATGCGAAAGGTATTAAAAATGATTTCAAGATATTAAGGATAATCTCAAAGAAAACAGTGAAGGAGTGAATAGTATGAATCTTCTTGTGTTAGGCAATGGCTTTGATTTATTACATGGTTTACCAACAACCTATAAGGATTTTATAGACTTTACTACTTTATTTCGTATGTCATTAGAAAACAGTGATATATCTCATCTTGATTATGATTCACGTATGATAGATTTTATTCTTCATCTTTCTCCTAAGTTATCCAATGAACTAGAATCTCTCATTAAAGATAACCTTTGGTTAATTCATTTGGAAAAAGAAACAATAGGGGATGGGTGGAAGGATTTTGAAAAAGAGATGTCAGAAGTGATACAAAAGCTCGATGCGATTAGACTTGAATGTGATGCTCAATTTAAGTCAGGACAGAAGGTGGCAAGAGTCAATGAATATCTAGGGACATCACTTCTTGATTTCTGGGGAGATCGTTGTTCTTTTGCGTCTATGAAGCCTATTAAAGAATTAAGAGACATACTCACTCATGATCTTTTACGTCTCACTAGATGCTTAGAAATATATCTAGATGCCTTTGTGAATCATTTAGATGCTTCAAAACATGTAGAGAAATTGCAGGCATTGAATATAGAAAAAGTATTAAGCTTTAACTATACGAATACATTTGAACGTCTCTATGGCAATTCAGAAGTAGAATATGATTATATTCATGGTAAAGCCAATATTGAACACAATATAGAAACATGTGATCTAGTCTTAGGAATAGATGAATATTTGACAGGTGAACGTAAGGATCAGGATAATGAATATATTGAATTCAAGAAGTTCTATCAGCGTATTTTTAAGCGTACAGGATGTCGTTATTTAACCTGGCTTAAACAGTCTCAGGAAGAACGCTTGAATATCTATATCTTTGGACATTCTCTTGATGTGACTGATAAGGATATCTTAAGGCAGTTAATCTTAGCTCGTCATGCCCATACTACAATATTCTATATTCACAAATCTGACTTAAAGAATCAAATCAAGAATCTTGTGAAGGTCATAGGTGAGGATGAACTCATTGAACGTGCTTATGGCTCTCATATCACAATACATTTCAAGAAGGTATAGAAAAAGACTCCAAACGGAGTCTTATTTAACATCTACAAATAAATTTTCTGAATAAACGTTATTTTCAATTAATTCTTTAAAAGAAGCTTTTACAACAGGTGCATCTTCTTTATAAGTTACACCAAACCATGAATCCTGTACTTCTAATACCTTAACACTTAATTTATTTTCTCTTAGAAGTTCACCAATATAGATAGGTAATAGGTATTCATCTTTTAGTGGATCTTTGATGTTTTCAAAGAATTCAACAAAACCATCTTTTAAAGTATTTACGAATTCAGGAGTTAATCCCCAGAAGTTCATAGATACATTCACATTAGGATCAATTTCTCTGTCTCCTACACGTGCACCAGTAGAAGTCTTTTCGATATTCTTAGTTTCTTCTACATCAGTTAAGTATCCTTCTTCATTTACTGCACAGATCCCTCTAGTTACACCACCATTATCACTTAAAGTGTTCTTTAAGATAAATCCTGCCATCGCAAGATGATCTGGTTTTTCAGGTGTATAGTCTAATAAGAAATCATGAATCTGTACAAATGCTTCTTTACCATAATAGTCATCTGCATTAATAACTGCGAATGGTTCATTAATTAAACCATCACATGCAAGTACTGCCTGTCCAGTACCCCAAGGCTTAGTACGTCCTTCAGGACATTCAATACCTTCTGGTAATGCCTTTAAATCCTGAAATGCATAAGCGATTTCTACATCATACTTCTTAGCGACTTCTTCAATACGATTTCCAATCACTTCTCTGAAATCTTCTTCAATATCCTTACGGATAATAAAGATAATTTTGTTGAAACCTGCTTCAATGGCATCATGGATTGAATAATCCATAATAATTTCACCATTAGGTCCAACTGGTTCTAACTGCTTGATTCCTCCACCAAAACGTGAACCAATACCAGCAGCCATAATTACTAAAGCTGTATTCATAATATAATCCTCCGTCAAACATGATAACTATATTATACAATGAAAATTATGTAATAGATATGTATTTAAAAAAACTCAGGATAATTCCTGAGTCATATTAGATAGTGAAGTCTACACAAGCTCTTACTTCCGCATTTTCCTTCGCAATTTTCGCAACAGCTAAATGTTTAGGATTATTCGCATAGCTTGATAAATCTTCCATATTATCAAATTCCATAACTAATGAAACATCAAATGTTTCATTAGGATTTTCATTTCTTCCTACATGTAAAGAACGGATCACATCAATCTGTCCTACAAGTCCTTTTAATCCTTCTACAAACTGATTCTGTAGATCTTCTGTACCTTCTTTAAATTTCCATACTACAACGTGCTGAATCATTTTCTACTCCTCCTTCATTAGTTCATTCACTATAGGCATAAGTTCCATCTGTGTAATTGTTTCAATAAGACCTGCATCTACTACTTTAGTAATAGCTGGATCCATTGGTAAACGACATACAGTTGAAATATTGAACTTCTTCGCAATCTCATCTATATGACTTTCACCAAATAAATAATGTTTATGTCCACAATCAGGACAGATATAGTAACTCATATTCTCAACAAGACCTAAAATAGGAATATTCATCATCTGTGCCATATTCACTGATTTCTCTACAACCATGCTGACAAGTTCCTGTGGTGAAGACACCGTAATAATACCATCTACAGGAAGAGATTGGAAGACTGTAAGAGGAACATCTCCAGTTCCTGGAGGCATATCTACAAATAAATAATCTAATTCACCCCAATATACATCAGTCCAGAATTGTGTGACTGTATTAGAAATTAGACTTCCTCTCCATACAACAGGATCAGTAGGATTATCTAGCATCAAGTTCAAAGAAACAATCTTAATACCTGTACGTGTTTCAGCTGGAATAATGCCCTTATCACATCCATAAAGCTTCTCAGTTAAACCAAAAGCCTGAGGGATGGATGGTCCTGTAATATCTGCATCTAGAACCCCTACATTATACCCAATACGATTCATCATAACTGCAAGTAGTGATGTCATTAAACTCTTACCTACACCACCCTTACCACTAGTCACTGCAATAACATGTTTAATATGGGAATTCTTATTTAAATCTTTATGAAGATCCTTATTAAAATACTTATCATATTCACCCATTTTATTCACCTCATGTATTATTATACATCAATAAATAAAAAAATGCTGATTAACGAACCGTATAACCAGCATACATGGTGATGGCAAATAAGATTAACACACAAATAATCTTAGAGACTGCCCAAGCAATTTCGTATTTCATTGTTTCCTCTCTCCTTTTCTATACTTAGTATAGAATAAGAAGAAAAATACAAATATCATTACAAGCACAAGAATAAATGAATATTAAGTAAAAAAAACTAGAGAAATTAATCTCTAGTTTACACTCAATGAGTGGCAGATAGAAGTATAGTTCCCATAATCATAACAGCAACTAATTTTGAACCTAACCAATATAAATTGTACTTCATATCTATCACCCTCTCTTTTACTACACTCAGTATAGTAAAGAAAGGGTTAAGAAGAAATCACACTCACATTAAGTGTTTGTAAGTATTACTTTAAGAAACGTTTGATCCATTTCATCTTATCATCAGTAAGTGGATAATATCTAAATGGTAAATCAATACGTGTGCTCTTATGTAATACAGAACGACGATGAGAGAATGTCTCAAAAGTAAACTTACCATGATAATAACCAATACCACTTGCACCTACACCACCAAATGGGAGTGTATTTGTCGCAAAATGACTGACTGTATCATTAATACATGCATCACCAAAACTACATAAATCTAGAATCTTATTGGCATGATATGAATCATTAGAGAATAAATAGAGAGCAAGAGGCTTATCATGACTATTAATATATTGAATCGCTTCTTCAATTCTATTGTATTCTACGAGTGGAAGAATAGGTCCAAATATTTCTTCTTCCATTAAAGGATTATCAAAATCTACATCATTCACAATAGTAGGTGCAATCTTTAAGTGTTCTTCATCTACTTCTCCACCAATAAGAATATCCTGATTCTCTAATAGTTTCTTTAGACGATCAAACTGATCTTTATTGACGATCTTACATAAGTTCTCACTCTCTAATGGATGTTCTCCAAAGAACTTCTTAATGTATTCTGATGCATAATCAATAAAAGCAGCTTTCATACTATCCTTGATTAATATGTAATCAGGCGCAATACAAGTTTGACCCGCATTCAAGAACTTACCAAATATAATACGTTTAGCTGCAATCTCCATAGGAATCATATCAGTTAAAATAACAGGAGACTTACCACCTAATTCTAATGTGACAGGTGTTAATGTTTCTGCAGCCTTCATATAGATTTCTCTACCTGCTTTCTTGCCACCAGTAAAGAAAATATAATCAAAAGGTAAATCTACAAGTTCCTTAGATACTTCTAAACCACCTTCAGCACAATAAGCATGTCCCTTATCAAAACATGTATTAATAAGCTGTGCTACAATAGCTGAAGTATGTGGTGTCTGTTCACTTGGTTTCACTATTGCACAGTTACCTGCCGCAATAGTACCAATAAGTGGTTCTATCGCAAGTAGGAATGGATAGTTCCAAGGTGAAATAATAAGAGTTACACCATAAGGTTCATAAATTGTATAAGAACGAGAAAAAAACTGATGAAGAGGTGTCTTTACCTTTTCCTTCTTTACCCATTTCTTAATATTCTTTAATGTATATGTACAGGCTTCAAGAGTAAGTCCTATTTCTGTCATATAGGATTCTCCTCTAGATTTACCTAAATCCTTCTCTAAAGCATCTTCTATTAAGTCCATATGGTCTTTAATCCATAACTTAACACGTTTAATTGCATCTATTCTTAAACTTACATCTCTAGTCATTAATGTGTCATAATACGTTTTTTGATCATTAAATACTTTTTCTAAATCCATATCTATCACTTCCTTCTCTAGTATTCTAGTACCTTTCACATTCTAATACAACAGACGAATTTAATTCACATAATTCAAAAACATACTAGACATGATACATGAATTCAATGTGAATAAGATGAGAAATTTATGTGTTTATTTGGAGGTTGAATTAAAATAAAATAGCGCTTAAGAAAGTACAGATCCATAGAATTCACTCATTTCTGGAATATTATATGATGAGAATGGTGATAAGAACTGATTCAAAGTATTTTCAATCTGAAAGTGATTCAGAAAACATTCCAAAAAAGCGATAGTTGACTTCTTATACTTTCTATTTTTAAGAACATAAACAGTCGTTTCATCAGAATACTGCAATGCGAAGTCTTTCATATATGCAGCTAGTGCAGTGTTATTGATATCTTCAATAGACTTATAATTTTGAAGAATCTCTAAAGTTTCAATAATAGGAATTGTTTCAGGTGTTAAAGGAATATTAATGTTTATCACATAGACATTTTGAATATTTTTCTTTTTACCTGGTACAGCAGATGAAAGAATCTCAACACGTTTATTGATTTGTGTAGTTAAACCTTTTTTGATTATAAAGTCTATACCCAACTACAATTCCCTGATCATCTTGTATATAATGATCAACAATGTCCTTCTCACTAATTGGAACTGTGCCAAAACGTGTATTTTTTGGTCTATAATATAACCCTTTTGTAAGATGTACAAGGGAACCTTTTTTGCACATTCTTTCTAATGTTTTGTAATAAGTCATTTCAGGAATCGTACTGAATGATTGATTATATAAAGTGCGTGCTTCCAAAAGTTTATTTTCAGGTTCCTGTTCAATTATTGTCTTTATATAATTTGCGTAACTATTCATACGATACCTCCAAAATGGCATCGTAAATCATATATATAATGTGTCAAGTAGAATATAAATTTACTTAAAACATTTATTTTTTATTACCGTTTCAAAACTTTAAAAATATTTCATTTTTGAAAGTGGTATCTTGTTCATGCTGTTTTAGAACAGTATAATAAGTGTAGTGGTTTAGTTTCAAAACTATAAAAAATTTAAACTTTTGAAAGTGGGTGAGTATATGAAATCGATTGTGAGAAAAAACTATCTCAACAGGATCATTGAATTAAAGGATACACCGGATATCAAAATCATTACTGGTATTCGTCGTTCTGGAAAATCTAAACTAATGCAGGCATATATTGAATATTTAAAAACAAACTATGATGATATCAATATAATCTTTATTGATTTTATGGATTTAGAGTTTGAAGAAATTAAGGAATATCATGCTCTTCATTCTTATGTGGAACAACATTATGTGGCAGGTAAAATGAATTATCTCTTTGTAGATGAAGTTCAGATGTGCCCAAAGTTTGAGTTGGCTATTAACAGTCTTTATTCTAAAGGAAAGTATGACATCTATATAACTGGCTCTAATGCATTTTTATTAAGTGCAGATCTAGCAACTCTCTTTACGGGACGATATATTGAAATACATGTATTTCCATTCAGTTTTCAAGAATATTGTGAATATTATAGTGATGTAAGTGATAAGGATAAGCTTTTTGATGAATACTCTTTTAAAGGTGGTTTGGCAGGATCGTATTTGTATCCAAATGATAGGGATAGGATTACCTATATTAAGGAAGTCTATGAAACGATTGTGACAAGAAATCTAGTTCAGAAGTATGCTTTACCTGATACAACCGTATTACAAAGACTAAGTGAATTCTTGATGGATAATATTAGTAATTTAACTTCTCCAAATAAGGTAAGTCAGCTTTTAACTGCGAATAATGTAGCTACAAGTCATGTGACAGTACGTAAATACATTAAATACTTATGTAGCGCTTTTGTTTTCTATGATATTAAGAGATATGATATTCGCGGTAAGAAATATTTGGAAAGTTCTGAGAAGTTCTATTTGTGTGATACAGGTATTCGCTATGCTATTTTAGGTAGCAGAAATATGGATTATGGCAGAGTGTATGAAAATATGGTTTGTATTGAACTATTACGCCGTGGTTATGATGTATATGTTGGAAAACTTTATCAGAAAGAGATAGACTTTGTAGCTCAAAGAGGTAGTGAAAAAATCTATATTCAGGTAAGTGATAATATCTCAGCACAGGAAACTTTTGAGAGAGAGTATTCTCCTTTACTACAAATCCGAGATGCATATCCTAAAATGATTATTGCAAGAACAAGACATCCAAAGTATAGCTATGAAGGTATTATAATTTATGATATTGCGGAATGGTTATTAGAAGAATAAATTCTTTAATGGTTCACTTTCAAAACTTTAAAAATGTTCAACTTTTGAAAGTGAACCTCCCTATAAAATATTCACGCCTATCTCCTATAATGTGAGGACTTTCAACCCTATCATTGACAAGGTTGTAGAAATTTGTTAAAGTTTTAAAGTAAAAGCAATGAACAGAAGAGACTAAAGTGAAATGCATAGAGAACTTATGGCTGGTGTAAATAAGTGTGAAGCTTTAGAAAGATGGTCTGGGAGCTGTTATCTCTAATAGGGATAACCGTGACTCGCGTTAAGAGATTGAGTGACACGTAAGTGTAAAAAAGGTGGTACCGCGATAATTTCGTCCTTTATTAAGGACGTTTTTTTATTTTCAGGAGGGATAGTATGAAAGATCCAAAAGATTTCTATTTAACAACCGCAATTACTTATACTTCAGGTAAACCTCATATTGGTAATACTTATGAAATTGTATTAAGTGATGCAATCTGCCGTGCTAAAAGACAGCAAGGCTATAATGTACGTTTTCAGACAGGTACAGATGAACACGGACAGAAAATTGAATTAAAGGCTAAAGAAGCTGGAATTGAACCAAAGGAATATGTAGACAAAGTTGCTGGAGAAGTAAAACGTATCTGGGATATGATGGATGTTACTTATGATAAGTTCATCCGTACTACAGATGAATATCATGAAAAACAGGTACAGAAGATCTTCAAGAAGCTTTATGACAAAGGTGATATCTATCTAGGTCATTATGAAGGTAAATACTGTACTGCATGTGAATCATTCTTTACAGAATCTCAGTTAGTAGATGGTAAATGTCCTGACTGTGGTGGAGAAGTTCATGATGCAAAAGAAGAAGCTTATTTCTTTAAATTATCTAAATATCAGGATCGTTTAATGCAGTATTATAATGATCATCCAGAATTCATTCAGCCTGAATCAAGAAAGAATGAAATGGTCAATAACTTCTTAAAACCAGGTTTACAGGATTTATGTGTATCAAGAACATCATTTACTTGGTCCATCCCTGTAGACTTTGATCCTAAGCATGTTGTATATGTATGGATTGATGCATTAGTTAACTATATTACTGGATTAGGTTATGATTTAGATGGTCATAGTGATCCATTATTTGATAGATACTGGCCTGCAGATGTACATGTTATTGGTAAGGATATCGTAAGATTCCATACTATTTACTGGCCAATTATCTTAATGGCATTAGATTTACCTTTACCTAAACAGGTATTTGGTCATCCTTGGTTATTAATGGGTGATTCTAAGATGTCTAAACATTTAGGTAACGTAATCTATGCAGATGACTTAGTAGACCTATTTGGTGTAGATGCTGTTAGATATTATTTATTACATGAAATCCCATATGATAACGATGGTTCCATTACTTGGGACTTATTAGTTGAACGTATTAATAGTGATTTAGCTAATATCTTAGGTAACTTAGTAAATAGAACAATCGCAATGTGTAATAAATATTTTGATGGTGTTGTTACTAATACAAATGTATGTGAACCAGTAGATGATGAATTAAAATCAATCGCACTCGCAATGCCAGGAAAGACTATTAAGTTAGAAAATGAATTCAAGCTTGCGAAGGCATTAGATGAAATCTATGTATTATTAAGACGTACTAATAAGTATATTGATGATACTATGCCTTGGGCTCTTGCTAAGGATGAAACTAAGAAAGATCGTCTTGCGACAGTACTTTATAACCTTGTAGAAGCAATCAGATTCTCAGCTATCGCCTTAGAACCATTCATCCCTGGTACATCTAAGAAGATCTTAGATATGATTAATACAGATGAAAGAGATATGATGAAGTTAGATACTTTTGGTTCATATAAATCAGGTACTAAAGTGACTGATCATCCAGAAGTATTATTCGCAAGATTAGATCCTAAAGAAGTAGCTAAACAGGTAGAAAAGTTAACTCCTGCTAAGCCAGTTGTTCCAGAAAAGAAAGATGAAACACCAGAAATCACTATTGATGATTTCGCTAAGGTAGAATTAGTTGTTGGTGAAGTAAAGAAATGTGAAAAGCATCCTAAAGCAGATCGTTTACTTGTATCACAGATTGATATCGGTGGAGAAGTAAGACAGATTGTTTCAGGTATCGCAGATAGTTATTCACCAGAAGACATGCCTGGTAAGAAGGTTATTGTAGTTAAGAATTTAAAACCAGCTAAATTAAGAGGTGTAGAATCTCAGGGTATGATTCTTGCAGGTGCAACTAAGAAATCTATTAAAGTATTAGAAACAGATTTACCAGCAGGTACAAAAATCAGCTAACATAAAAAAGAGTGAACTTCAAATGTTCACTCTTTTAATATGTTTAATTGTGTAATATAGCTATCAATGATTTCAAATGCGTCTTCTTTACTTAAACATCTTTCTTCTACTATATATTGATAATAGTCATTAAAAGCCATTACAAGACTTGCTTCATGAAGCTGTATTGTTTTGACTGTGCCACGTGCAGATACAATTTGGAATAAGAGTGTATTCATGTTCATAACTATTACTAAGAAGGATGTATCAGAGTATTCAGGTACATCTACAAGCTGTATAGAACAGCTATTCATGAAGTTTTTGAGTCTACGTAAGATCTTGATTCTATCGTCAATTGTGAGTGGGTGATAGAATTTTTGTGGAAAATCAGTTGTATAACCAGTATCCACAAAACGTCGTAATCCTTGGAGCGTATAGAGTCCAGTTAGATGTTCATTGTTATGTTTTAAATACTGTTTTAAATGTGCTGCATGTTTCTTAAAGGATTCAGTTAAATCATTATCTTTTAAAGAAACTGGAAATGGATCACCCTCTTGATAAAGAGCACCAATAGGAGGTGCATAGAGGATATAATTGATATTCTCTGTCACATTACTTCTATCATCCTTATTACTAATTAAGCACTTTGTTTCCTTTAAATATTGATTAAATAGTATTTCATAAGCATCATACGTTTCTCCTCTTTCATAAAGAATACCATTTGAATGATCTGCTGTATAAATAAGAAGATACTTATGAGTAAGAATCATATTAGGAAAGAAACAAAGATGGTTATTAATCGCATTGATTTCATTATAGTAATAATATGGACTATAGTGATCATTATTAAAAATTAAAGGCATGATATTAGTAAGAACAGTTAAGTTATAAAACTGGTTATCTTTTGTTAGTTCATTTGTATTATTTAAACAGAATAAATGCGTAATAGGTATATGAGAAGAGACTATTCTTAATAAATAGAGTGCATGAGTAGGCTGACCAAAGATCCTTATATGAGGGTCTTTTTCTTTGCATTCTAAGAGAGATAATTCATATAAGAGATGTTCTACATCATATTTATTCGTATAATGTCCTGTCTTTAAGATAGGATTTAAATGATCATTGACTCTAAAAGTACGATTATCAAGTAATGCGGCTTCCTTTAGGAATGAACTGACATGCTGACGACAATAGTAACGGAACTCTCCTATCCTATCTATTTCATAGGCATCTAATAGTTCTTTCTTTTCATCATTTGTAAGATAGAGATATTGACTGATTTGTTGGATAAAATCACGACTTGGTATCTTACGTTCTCCTCTAATAATCTTATAAAGAGTAGAACGATCTATCTGGAAGTATTCTGCACACTTCTTAATATTTATTTTTTTAGTCTTGATATATTCAGATAATAATTGAGATACATACATTATGCTACATCTCCTTCTTGATCATTTCTATACATTCATCAATCAGTCTCATTTCATCTTCTTTACTATATGAATTCTTCTTGACTACATTCTCAATAAAATCACTAAATGCGTCTACAAGTGTCACTTCTTTAATAGAGATATTCGCAAGTGTACCAGTCGAATCTGATGTAATGATATAGAATGCTTGATTACTTAACTGGAAGTATGTTGTAGATGTTTCAGATAGATAAGGCATATCAGCCATCACGATATGAGGGTTCTTCTTACAGAATTCTTTCCATTTTGTGATTAATAGTAGTCTATCTTCTAAAGAGAGAGGGTTAAATAGTTCTGGGGGTATATCATGGAGATAACCTGTATTGGTTGTATAGCGTAATCCTTGTACTGTATAGATAATATTGAATATATCAGAATGCTGCGGATAGAATTCTTGATTCCAATAATGTTCAAAGTTTTGGAAGTCTTTAATAAATTCTTCTCTATTAGGAAAGAAGTCTTTTAATGCTTTACGCATAATAATAAGATCACTTTCTTCAAATACATAAGTAGGACATGGTGTTGTCATAAGTTCTGTAGTAACAACATGAGTATCAAAGAATGTCTGTGTATCTATGAGATAGTTTGTCCATGAATCACGTGTCATAAAACATTCTTCTTCTTTTAAATAAGCATCAAACTTTTCTTTATAAGCATTCACAATCTGAGGTACTTTATAAAGTATTCCCTGACTATGATCATTTGTATAAGTAAATACATAACGTGTTGTAATCATCACATTAGGATAGAATACATCATGTTCATTCATGATAGCTACATTACTATAGTAGTAATAAGGATGATAATTCTTATTACGTAAAATAACAGGTAATAGATTAGTTAAACACTTTAAATTATAGAACTCATTATTCTTTGTCTGTTTCTGTGAATTATCTAGATAGAATAAGTGAGTCATGGGCATATCTGATGAAAGATGATTAAAGGAATTAAATAGTGTAGACATCTCATAAGGCTGTTCCATGATTCTTACATGAGGTTCTTCTTCTCTTAATTCATAAGAATATAAAGTATAGAGTATATGTTCTACATTAATTCTTCCTGTATAGACATCATCTACAAGTGCTTGATCATCCTGTACCTGTTCTGTTATTTGATAATGATGATCTAATACATGATCTGCTTCCTTAAAGAAATCTTGGATATGTTTACGACGATAGAATATAAAAGCACCTGTAGTATCAATTTCATAAGCTTCTAATAGCTGTTTAGTTTCTTCATGACTTAAACATAGATATTGAGCCATTTTATTAACTATTGTTTCATTAGTAGCTGGTCTTTGACCTTTAATAATCTTATGTAGTGTAGAACGATCTATTCCTAGATATTGTGCAAATTGTGTCATATTCGTTTTCTTCTTATTAATATAAAACGTTAATAATTCTGATAAAGACATAATATACCCTCCTTAGTATTAATTATATCATGGAACTATTTAGCTAAGATATAATCAAATTTTTTTCTTAACTCCTT
>ERZ869979.124-NODE-124-length-20848-cov-3.306533_pt1 | contig 20848 bp, 14 predicted proteins | sample MGYA00521269_ERZ869979 | MGnify/ENA primary metagenome ERZ869979 (study PRJEB32232, sample SAMN07284974) | human gut metagenome | biome: human-associated habitat; material: feces | host: Homo sapiens | place: Tanzania | collected 2014-04-05 ... | reverse complement strand
GATGCTGTCTGCTTGATGACTTCAATTGTTTTGATTGTCCTTTCTATCCAATATAGAAGAGGAAGATGGCTCTGCTCAATTGCTGGATATGATGTCACAAAAAGGGAGAGGGAGATTGATATACGTCCTTATGCAAAGTTGATTTCTTCTGTGACGTTATGGATGGGGCTGCTGTTTTTCTTGTGGGCGGTAGAGGGCTGGGTACGCGATTGGAATACCAGTGTTTTTGAAGTTTTGGTTCTACTTCTGTTCAGCTTGGCCTCTTTGTCGTTCGTGCGGCTCGTTAGGTTTGTGTTTATGAGGCGATAGCCAGCGGAAGCGGGATGGACGACAAAAAGGACCAATACAGCCAATAGTCAAAAGAATTTGATAGGGTTGGCTTAACAGATTTACTCGACGGCATATCCGTGGCGGGGGATAGGTTTTATGTTGTTGAGCACTTATTTGCATCGGGTAAAGGAAACCAAGAGTATCGAAAACGGTGCCCCCGGGCCCTGGGAGGGACTGCAGGGGCGTTCGGCTAACTGTGGGTACGACCTATTTGCTCAATGTGTTCGCCTGAGATCGGAAAATAACCATCATGCGCCCCACGACGCTAGTCCAGCTTGGTGCCCGGTACTTGCGGCGCCTCTATAAGCCGCGCTTTGAGCTCGTTCAAGATGGAAACGGGCTGACGGTCGACGCCGTCCAGATGGAGTGTGGCCACGCGAATGGGCGGCTGATATTCAAGCGAGCCGATGAGCACGGGAGAACCCAGGAACCGTTCGATTTCGCTTGCGATTTCGTCGATTGCCTCGGGGCCGAGCTCATCGAAAAGCGCCACGAACGTTGGTCCCGTCGAACGGAACAGGCGACCCTTGCCGCGCGAACAATCCATGAGGCAGGCGGCGCTTTCGGCGAGCACGCGGTCGCCCGCATCAAAGCCAAAGCGGGCATTGACCTCGGCGATATCGTCAACCTTAATGGCAATAAAGCCTGCCTCGCGCGCCACGCGGCGCATTTCGCCAATGGCGTTGACCAGGGCGTGAATATCGCCCAGGCCAGTCACGGAATCGGTCGTATCCGCTAGGCTTCGGTTGATGATAATGCCCACGTACATGTTAGGCTCGGTATCGGTGCCGTCCAGACGGTAGCCCGTGCAGTCGCAAAGCACGTACGTTCCGGTGGCATCCATCACGCGATACTGCATGTAATGGAAGTGCCACGATCCATTTACCACCATGTCGAGCTCGGAGCGCACGTTATCGCGGTCCTCGGGGTGGACACGAGCGAGCCACATGTCGACCGAGTTAAAGGGGTGCTGGGAAGGCAGGCCAAAATCGCGCACGGCGTTGACCGACCACTGCGATTCGCCGGTGTCGAGATTGAGGATGAACGGATAACGTGTCTCGGAGCTCATGGAGATTGCCTGGAACACGCGGTCGTTGCAGGGAAGGTGGTCGGCAACGGGACGTTGCGGTGCGCTGTCGCCTTCGGGCTGCTGCACGCGATGCATGAGTTTGTAGCGATACATTTTGCGGTCGGCATCCATCGTCATCTGGCGACGCGTGTCGCCAGCAAGTGGGTCGACGCGCGAGCAGCCAAAGCTAAAGCTGGCAATCATGGGCGCCTTACCGTCCGAGGTTGCCTCGATCAGCCCGGTGCGCGTCTGCTCCAAGCGTTGCTCGAGCTCCGTTTCGCTCGCCGCAGGCGCGATAAGCACAAACTCGTCTCCGCCAATGCGGAACAGCAGCTCGTCGTGCTCCATGGTTTCGGAGAGCGCGCGGCAGATGCGCAGGATATAGCGATTGCCTTCGGCATGGCCAAACACATCGTTGCAGTGCTTGAGGTGGTCAATGTCAATATAGGCGCAGGTGAAAGGTTCGCCTTTGCGCCAGAGCTGATCGACGTGGCGGTCGAGTCCGCCGCGGTTGCCCAGATTGGTGAGCGGGTCGATATAGGCGCTGCGCTCAAGCAGCTCGCGCTCCTGATGCAGAATGGCGTGCGTCTTTTGCACCTGCTCGCCAATGGCGCGCAGCTCGGTGGGCAGGGCGTCAACGTCGAGCTCGGCGGTCGAGACGCCGTTTGCAAGTCGCTGCAGATAGGCGACAATCGATTGCTCGCCCAGGCGATACGACTCGTTCATGATGAATAACCTCCTTGGGCAGAACAACGGTTTGTATCATATCCCCAATTCGGTTTGAATTGGGGATATAAGTTAGCTAATGGAGACAAATGCCCCCTTCGGCGGTGGCGTTTTGCGCGCGAGCGTATCAGTTGTTATTGCCACCATCGAGCAATGCCTCAAAATCATTCGCCGGCATGGGGCGGTAGTAGAGGAAGCCCTGCGCATAGCGGGCGCCCATCTGACGCAGCAGCTGGGCCTGCGCCTCCGTCTCGATGCCTTCGACCACAACGGGCAGATGGAGCGACTGTGCCATGCCGAGCATCGACGACACGATCTGTGTGCTTCGTTCGTCGGCTTTTCCGGCGGGCACAAAGGTGCGGTCGAGCTTGATGACGTCGACGTTGACGTTCTTGAGCATTGCAAGCGTGGACTGACCCGTGCCAAAGTCGTCCATGTAGGTCGAAAAGCCACGGTTGTGCAGCTCTGCCGTCAGCCTGTCCACGGCTTCGGACTCTCCGGTATAGGCGGTCTCGGTAATCTCGATGCGCATGAGCTCGGACGGCAGGCTATACTGGGCGGCCAGCGCTCCCATGTGCTCGGCGACATCGCAGGCAAGAATGTCCACGCGCGACACGTTGAGGGAGACGGGAACTACGGGAAGCCCCTGGTCCAGGCGCTTTCGCAGCCACGAGGCAACGCCCTGCCAAATGTACTTATCGAGCGTCACCACAAAGCCGCTTTCCTCGAGCGCCGGGATAAAGGAGCCGGGCGGGATGAGGGAGCCGTCCTTGTCAATCCAGCGTGTGAGCGCCTCGGCGCCAATGACCTTGCCGGTTTCCATATCGACCTGGGGCTGCAGGTAGTAGGTAATGCGATCGTTGGAGAGGGCGTACTGAAACTCGGTCAGCGTATGGTGGAATGCGACCTCGTGCTTGTATTCCTCGGGGCTAAAGACGGCGATGCGGTCCTTAAAGTCGTTTTTGGCGCGCCGGTTGGCGAACATGGCCTTTGCCTGCGCGTCGATAGTGATTTCCTCGTGGGGGTTGATGGGGTAGACGCCCATGGACGGCCAAAAGCCCACGCCGTCATCGTGCTTGGCCACGGCTTCGCGCACGCGGGCATAAATTCGATGCACTGCATCGTGCTCAAAGGGCGCGAGGATGCAAAAGTCATCCTGGCCCCAATAGCCCGCAACGCCTAGCCCTGCGTTTTCGATATCCTTGAGCACCGTGCCCACATCGGCGAGAACACGGTCGCCTTCGGCCTGCCCGTGCCATTCGTTAAAGAGGCGCATGTGTCCCATGTCAACGGTGGCAATGCACCAGGCGCCCTCGTTCACCGTTGCGAGGAGGGCGTTGGCGCGGCGCATAAACTCGCTGGGGCGGTAGAGGCCGGTAAGTGAGTCGATGCGCTCGGCAATTGCGCCCTTGCGGTCGATCTCGGGTATGGAGAGGCTGTTGTTGTGAAACGGCCCGTTGATGGCGCGGATACGGCGATCGAGTTCGTCCAAAATGGCCGGGGCCTGGTTGATCAGGCGTTCGTAGTAGACGGGAACGACCAGGCACGTGGGAGTAATGACGTCGTCGGCAATCTCGACGGAGGCAGAGACGACCTGCTCCAAATCTTGAACGAGATGCTCAAAAGCATCACGGTTCAAGCCCTCGGCGAGCATGACAAACTGCGCACTGCGCGAGCGGAATACGCGACTTCTGCCGCGGGCGAGCGAGAGCATGCGGCCGGCATATTCGGACAGTATGGCATCTACGGCGTCGGCGCCATAACACTCGTTGAGCTGGGTCGTACCGCGAACGCGAACGGCGATCAGCCCCGTCTCGCGATTGTCGCGGCGGCAGCCATCAATGGAATTGACCAACATGCGCTGAGTGCCGAGCCCCGTGGCGGGGTCGACGGTTTCAACAAGGGAATGGTTGACGAGCTCGCCGACATAGAGCGAAGGCATGTCTCCGTTTCCGTCGATGCGATAGCCTCGGACGCGACAGAGCACGTAGTCGCCGTCGGCGTTGCGCACGCGATATTGCATAACGCGATAGTGCTTTGAGTTATTAAAGAGTTGGTCGATATCTTGGGTGTAGGCTTCAAGGTCATCGGGGTGCACGCGTGTTTTCCAGTAATTGCGGCAGTCGTCGATATGCTCTGACGGGAGTCCCAGGTCGCGCTGCGCTCCCTGGGACCAAAGCGTGCGGTTCTTATCAATGTTTTCGATAAAGAAGTAGCGGCCTTCCTCGAGCATCGAGAGCGCGTCAAAGATACGGTCGCTGACCTCAAAGTCGTCCGTATGGACCTGGCTGATGTTGCGGCGATCCAAGTGGATAGCATGGCGCAGCTTGTAATCGTACATGCGGTGGTCGGCGTCCATGGTCATGCGATTAGAGGTTTCGCCCAACTTGGGGTCGGCGTGCGACACACCGTAGCTAAACGAATGGGGCATCTCGGCGTCGTTGTTTTTGAGAAGTACCGCGCGGCAGTGCTCTAGGCGCTCAGCAAGGTCATCCTCGGTCGAGATAGTGGAGAGCACGGCAAACTCATCGCCGCCCAGGCGAAACGCCGCTTCGCCAACCTTGATATAGAGTTTGAGGTACAGGCTCACCTGCATGATGTAGCGGTTGCCTTCGTCATGGCCAAAGGCATCGTTACAGTGTTTGAGGTTGTCGATATCGATAAAAGCCATGGTGACCGGCGTGCCCTGTTCCCAGATTTCTTCGAGGGAGCTGGTAAAGCCGCCACGGTTGCCCAGTCCCGTGAGCTGGTCGGTAAAGGCGATCTTAATCAGCTCTTCCTGGCGGTCGAGCAGGTCTTGAACGGTCTTTTCGAGCGTTTCGGTATAGTTGCTGGCGTTATCCATGTCTACGCTGCTTCCTTGGGTCGAGGCGATGCGGCACGTTGGTCGTGTTGCGTGTTGGGAGTCGGGATGGGAGTATCTGCTGTTAACGAGCTGCGTCATTTTGCAAAGTCGATGTGCCGCTCGCTGTCATGCAAGAGGATGCCCCGCGGGTCAATCGATGCATCGCTGGCAAGGAGCTTCTCAAACGACTCAACCGGCATGGGTCGGTAATAGTAATAGCCTTGGACGTAGCGCGAACCAAGGTCGTGCAGGAAGGCAACTTGCTTTTCGGTTTCGACGCCTTCCACTATGACCGGCATGCCAATCTCCCAAGACATGTTGATGATGGACTTGACGATGTTTTCGCTCTTGTTGGCCTGATGGGCTTCTGCGGGCATAAAGCGGCTGTCGAGTTTAATCGCGTCGGCATCGATATTCTGCAGCATGCTGAGCGACGATGCTCCGCTTCCAAAGTCGTCAATCAATACGGAAAAGCCCAAAGCGCGGAGCTTGCCGGTGAGCGCCTTAATATCTCCGGGATTATCGGCGTAGGCGCTTTCGGTAATTTCGACTTTAACGAAGTGCGTGGGGACGGCGTGACGCATCGCCAGGCGTTCGAGCTGGTCGGCGACATCGACCGAAATCAGGTCGGTTTGGCTTACGTTGATGGAGATGGGCACGCAGGGCAGTCCTTGGGCCAAGCGCTTGGAGAGCCACGTAAAGACGAGGTTCCAAATATGGCGATCGAGGGTCACGGCAAAACCGTTGCGCTCGAGTAGCGGCACAAACGTGCCGGGCGAGATTAAATTGCCGTCTCCGTCTTCCCAGCGGGCAAGGGCTTCGCCGCCCACGATCTTTTTGGTTTCCATGTCGTACTGCGGCTGAATATAGAACGTGATATGCCCCTGGCCCAGGGCGCGCTGAAACGCCGAGAGCAGATAATCCTCGCGTTCGCGCTGCGCATACGTTTCGGGTTCAAAGTACTTGATACGGTTTTTAAAATCGTGGCGGGCTCGGGTGAGCGCGGCTTTTGCATGGTCGTACAGCATGATATCGATGTGCTCCGTCGGCCCAACCGGACAAACGCCAAAGGCGGGTAAGAAGCCAACCGAGTCGTCGCGCGAGGCGACGATGGTCTGGATGCGATGGTAGAGCGCGTCGATCGTTTCGCGGTCGCCGGGAAGATAGGCGACAAAGTCGTCCTGCCCCCAGTATCCGGCGAGTCCGTCGCAATCGGCTCGCAACGCCAGCAGCGCACCGCCCACTTCGGCGATGAGGGCGTCGCCTGCCTGTCGTCCGTACCATTCGTTAAAGACGCGCATGCGACCCAAGTCGATGGCGACAATGGCACGGTTTTCGCGAGTGTGTGCGGAGTGATGCATATCTGCGGCGTACAGAAAGTCGTTGCCGCGCATGAGTCCGGTCATCTTGTCTCGTCGGTCGTAGGCAGTATGACCGATAACTCTAGTTGGTCCGCTTTGCCCGAGGTATGCCGGGGTCTTACTGCGCATCTCGGCGTCCAGACGGCGGTTGAGGCTGGACAGCATCGTGAGCGGCTGCGAGACGATAGACGGATAGCGCGCAAAGGCTGTATAAGCGATAGGGGCGGTTTCGATACTGTGCGTCGCGATGGGCATCATAAGCGTATGCTGCACCTCTTGGGCAATGTTGGAAAGATCGATGTCGGGTTGGCTGTCAAACATAAGGACAAACTGCAGCCCATACGACCGATAGAGTTCGCCCGACCCATTGAGTCGTGACAAAATGCGCCCGACGAGCTCTGCGAGGACATCGTTGCCCATTTGATAGCCATAGACAGCATTGATGCGGTCGATGTTCTCGAACTTAAACGCCACTAGATCGGTAGGCTTGGCAAGCTCCTTGCGTTTTTCGATGGCCGTCATCAGCGCGCGCACATCACCAACGCCGGTGGCGGGGTCGGTGCTTTCGACAATACTCGCATTGGTGATGGATCCCACGAATAGTGTGGGCTCGTTTTCGTTGCCATCGAGACGGATGCCGGCGCACGTGACGGTGACGTATCGGCCGCTTGCGTCCAGGGCGCGATAACGCATGTTGTGGTGGTGCTTTTTGCCCGACATCACCTCTTCGATGTCCTGGCGCCAGGCATCGACATCGTCGGGATGGATGTGCTGCGACCATATCTCGCCCATCTGATAGATGGTTCCGGACGGTAGGCCAAAATCCTGTACGGCGTTGTGGGACCAATGAGACTGATCGGTGTCGACATTGCAGATAAACAGGTAGCGCCCAATATCCGTGAGTGACAAAGCCTGGAAGATACGATCTTGCACGGCATGAAAATCGGCCAAGGTGTCGAGGGTATGATGCTGTTCGTCGAATGCCCTGCTCATGCGGTTGCGTGCGGCGTTGGTGAACTTGTAGTCATACATCCGCCGGTCAGCTTCGGCCGTCATCTTATGAAGGACATCGCCGGCCTGGGGATTGGCATGGGCACAACCGTAGCTGTAGCTCATGGGGGTCTTGCCGTCATCGAGCGTCCAAGTGGCAAGGGATGCCCGGCAGGTCTCGAGCCGCTGACTGAGCGTGTCGGCCGAATCGGTCATGGAGATGAGCACGAACTCGTCGCCGCCTATGCGATAGATATGCTCATCGGGATGACAGTGCAACTTAAGGCAGCTGGCAACCTTGGTGATATAGCGATTGCCCGCCGGGTGTCCAAAGCGGTCGTTGCAGATTTTAAGGCCGTCGATATCGATGTAGGCGATCGCGTGCTCGAGTTGGCGGTCCCAGACACATGAGAGGTCGTAGGTATAGGCGGTGCGGTTGGGCAGCCCCGTGAGCGGATCGGTGTAGGCGTCGGCTCTGAGTTTTGCAACGCGGTCGCGCAGGCGGGCGGCGGCATCGGTCGCCTCTGCGAGCAGGCGCTCGGCCTCGGGATACTGCGTGCCGCAGATGCTCGACAGCTCGGCGAGGCATGTGTTCAGCTGGTCGAGCTCGTCTTCTTGACGCGGCTCGACGCTCTGCGTCTTATTCGTTTCCATGCCCCCGCCTTGCTGCATCGCTGAGTTTATTTGTCAGTTGCTGTTCGTTATTGAAAAGTACTGATTAGTCTAAACGACCATTATATGGGCATGCGGGGGCGGCCGCGCTGTGAGGTGCTATTTAATCGCCAAACGGCAATGCGGTTTCGTGCGCAGAAAATGCGACGAGAACGGTATTTGTTGACGGGTATACTTGTTCCGTTTGAATTGCACAGGGATGGAGATGGTCGCATGGCACAGCCAAATACGACGCCTACGGTGGGGCTGGCGCTCGAGGGAGGCGGCTACCGCGGTATGTATACGGCGGGTGTGCTCGACGTATGGATGGAACATGGCCTGACCTGCGATCATATGGTGGGCGTCTCGGCGGGGGCGGCGTTTGGCTATAACTTTAAGTCGCGCCAGATCGGTCGCGCCATTCGCTATAACAAGGCCTATTGCGCTGACAAACGTTATGCGAGCGTGACGAGCTGGCTGCGAACGGGCGATATGTTCAATGCCGATTTTGCCTATCACGAGGTGCCGCTTGAGCGCGACCCCATCGACCTTGAGGCGTACCGTGCCTGCCCCATGCGGTTTACGTGTGTTTGCACCGATATCGAGACGGGCGAGGCGGTCTACCACGATCTGCCCTATGGCGACGAGCGCGATATCGAGTGGATTCGGGCCTCGTCGGCGATTCCCGTGGCAACGCGCCCCGTGGCTATTGAGGGGCACAAGTATTTGGATGGCGGCGTGGCGGATTCCATTCCCAGCGCCTGGCTGTTTGCGCAGGGCTACGACCGCAATGTGGTGGTGCTCACGCAGCCGGCGGGCTTTGTGAAGCAGCCCAATAGCGTGATGCCCATGCTGCGACGCGTGTTCCGCCACTATCCTGCTTTTGTTTCAGCGCTTGAGCATCGGCACGAGGTGTACAACGCTACGCTCGAGGATCTGGTGCGTCGCGAGGCCGCCGACGAGATCTTTGTGGTGCGTCCGAGCGAATCGGTAAAGGTGCCGTCGCTCTGTCGCGAGCCGGATGAGCTTGAGCGTATCTATCAGGTCGGTCGCCATGATGCGGAGACGACGTTACCGGCGCTGGAGGCATATCTGGCAGGGTAGGGCGTAGCCCGCAGACTCAGCGGAAAGCGCATCCCGGAATGGAGCTCCAAACTGGGATGCGCTTTCCGCTCTTGAAAAATGAGGCTGTGGAGCAACTGCTCGGCTTGCGTTTATGCCTGTTGCCAGGTGTCGACGAGCTCCTTGGCCGCAGCGTAGGGGTCGTTTGCGCTGCAGACGGCGCTCACTACAAAGAAGCCGTCGACGCCGGTGGCCTTGAGCTGCGGCAGGTCGGCCGTCTTGACGCCGCCGCCAACCACGATGGGCACGGGGCTTGCCTCATGGAGGGCAGCCAGGTCCTCAAAGCTCTTGGTGATGATAGAGCCGTCGGCGGCGCGCCCACAATCGCGCTTGGTTTCGGTCTCGTGGAGCGGGCCCACGCCCAGATAATCGACCAGGCTCATGTCGGCAGTTTTGACGTACTCGAGCATTTCCTCGCAACGGGCCGAGAGACCCACGATGGCGTCGGGGCCCAGCAGCTTGCGGCAGACTTCGACGGGGATGTCGCTCTGGCCCACGTGCACACCGTCGACGGCAATGCCCTGCTCGCGTGCAGCAAGCACACAGTCCAGGCGGTCGTCGATGAGCAGGGCGACCTGGCCGGTCTTACCGGCACGGGCGATGGCCTGCGCGGCGTCATCCGTCAGCGCGATGATCTCGCGGGCACTTGCCACCTTGGAGCGCACCTGTATGCAGGTAAAGCCGGCGTCGAGCGCCTGGGCCACCACGTCGCCCACGGGGCGGCCGAGGGTGTTTTCGGGGCCGAGCACCAGATAGGCCGAGATATCAAGGTTGTCGCGAATACTCATCGTGCTTCCTCCTGCTTTTTGATCTGCGCTTCCATGCGCTCGAGCTTGCCGTTCATGGTGTCGGTAAACCCGGGGCGAATATCTGCCTTGAGCACAACTTCGGTGCGGATGCCCTTGTTTGCCAGTACAAAGGTGGCGTCGCGTACGACCTGCATGACCTCGTCCCAGTCGCCTTCGATCTCGGTGAACATCGAGCTGGTGCGGTTGGGAAGGCCGCTTTCGCGGATGACGCGCACGACCTCGGCGACTTCGGCGGAGAGCTCGTCGCCCGTACCGCATGGGGCAATGGCCACCGCGACCAACGTGTTCATACCGGTTTTGGCTGCGGACTCGGACATGGCCCTATGCCTCCTCGAGCTCGAGCTGGTTGTCGGCGATGTCCTGGGCAGTTGCGCGGTAGAGCTCGTCGATAAAGGCGACCTTAAAGCTCGCCGGGGCATCGGCGACGGCGGCGGCACGCGTGCCGGCAACGTTGTAGACGGCGGTGCCGCAGACGGCTGCCGTAAACGGATCGGCGGCGCAGGCATATACGGCCAGCACGCCGCCCTGCGAGCAGCCGCAGCCGGTGATCTTGGACATGAGCGGGCTGCCGCCGTGGGACTTCGCCACGGTCGTGCCGTCGGTGATCAGATCGACCTCTCCCGAGACCACTACGGCGCCACCGGTGTAGCGCGCGAGCGCTACGGCGGCATCGCGGGCAGCGTCAACCGTGTCGGTGGTGTCGACACCGCGTACACGGCTCAGATCGGCCGCCTCGCCCTCAAGGCCCCACAGGCCGGCGAGCGCGATAATCTCGGAAGCGTTGCCGCGCACGATGGCGGGCTTGTATTGCTTGAGTTCGCTTACCAGCTGGGTGCGCAGGCTGCCGATGCCCAGGCCCACCGGGTCGAGCACCCAGGGCTTACCGGCGTCGTGAGCCGCCTTGGCCGCGCGGGGGATCGTTTGCTCGTAGATGGGGAAGAGCGTGCCCATGTTGAGGTAGATGGCGCCGCCGCCGGCAACGAGTGCCTCGCCCTCGTCGGGCAGGTAGACCATGGCGGCCGAACCGCCCACGGCGAGCTGCGCGTTGGCGACAAAGTCGATCGTCACCGTGTTGGTGATGGAGCCTGCCATCGGGTTGGTGGCTCGAATCTCGTCCACGGCCTTGACCACGTTTTGCTTAAGCTGTTCCGAATCAATCACTGCACATGCCTCCTTGGCATAGAAAAGGGGCGCTGTGCATAGACAGCGCCCCTGTAAAGGCGGCATGCTCCCTACGCCAGCATTAACTGACAGGTTCAAAGGATTGGGCCCATTGCCCTCTCAGCCTTGTGGTTTGCACCGCCGGCACTCCCGCATCGAATCTGTTGCTCCCTATACTAGCGCACCTGCCAAAAAGGGACAGGTTTATTTTGGTAGGTGCCAACTGGGACGATGTGTTCTCCCAGATAAAACCTACCAAAATAAACCTGTCCCTTTTTGGCAGGTCGGTACAATAGACGGGATAAAGAATGACCGAGGGGACGTTATGATCAAACTTGTGCTGACCGATATGGACGATACGCTGATTCCCGCTGGGCAAGACGGCGCCAGCGACTATGCCATCGAGGGCATTCATGCCATGCAGACGGCTGGCCTGCACTTTGGCCCGGTTTCGGGCCGTCAACCGTCCGCGATGGGCTGGATGTTCCGCAATCGCTCCGAGTGCTTCTCGACCGGTGCGTTTTGCAACGGCCAGGTGATGTTTGTGGACGGCGAGGTGGTCGCCTCGCGTGCAACTGATAACGATGCCCTCATGCGTCTGGCCGATTACCTTGAGCAAGAGACCGACGATACCTATCTCAAGGTCTACAGCCTGGGTGATGACTTTTGGGATAACGACGCCTATTGCGTGACGCGCGACCCCGAGCGCGTGCGCCGCGCCATGGAGTCGGGCGGCAACGCGTGGCTCAAGGGCGAAGAGGCCCCGTGCCGCCCCGTTGTCGATGATGCCCCGGTATACAAGGCCAATATTTGGAGCGCCCGCTCGCGTGAGGAGCTCGCCGAGCTACGTGAGCGCGTTGCTGCCGAGGTGCCGGAGCTCTCGCTCGTGTTCCCCAACAATCGCGTGCGCCTGTTCGACATTCTTCCGGCCGGTTGGGACAAGGGCTGCGCTGCACTGGAGCTGGCACGCGCTTTGGACCTGACGCCCGACGAGGTGGCCGTGTTCGGCGACTCTGATAACGACCTGCCCATGATCGGTGCCGTTCCCAACTCTGTGGCAGTTGCCAACGCCAATGAGGCCGTTACGGCTGCTGCGCGCTGGCATATCGGCGCTGCGGCAGACGATGCGGTTGCCGAAGCCCTGCACCAGATCGCTGCCTGTGCGGCGACGGGGGAGATGCCGTCGTTTATGCGCCAGGCAGATGCGGCGGGTCCGCGCGTCGCGAACGCCTAGGGGGGCAGCTATGAAGCTCCAGCAGCTCAGGTATGTCGTTAAGGTTGCCGAGTGCGGCAGCATCACCGAGGCCTCGCGTCGCCTCTTTGTGTCGCAGCCCTCGATTACCGCGTCGATTCGCGAGCTCGAAAACGAGATGGGCGTGCACATCTTTGAGCGCACCAACAAGGGCGTTATCGTGTCCGAGGAGGGTGAGACCTTTTTGGGCTACGCGCGCCAGGTGCTCGATCAGGCCGATCTGCTCGAGGACAAGTACAAGGGTGCGTCCGAGCAAGTGCCGCATTTTAGCGTGAGCTGCCAGCACTACTCGTTTGCCGTCAACGCGTTTGTCGATGTGATCCGCGAATTCGATGCCGCACGCTACGACTTTACCCTGCGCGAGGAGCAGACCCACGAGATTATCGAGGATGTCGCGCACATGAAAAGCGAGCTGGGCATCCTGTACCTGTCCGAGCACAATCGCGAGGTTATCGAGCGCATGTTGGCGGCCAACGAGCTCGTGTTCGAGGGGCTCTTTTGCGCCGCGCCGCATATCTTTGTGTGTGCTGAGCATCCGCTGGCGGGCCGCTCCCGCGTAACGCTCGAGGATCTGGAAGACTACCCCTTCCTGTCCTATGAGCAGGGCAGCTACAATTCGTTTTACTATTCCGAGGAGCTGACCTCGACGTTTGAACACCGCAAGAATATCCGCGTGCGCGATCGTGCGACGCTGTTCAACCTGGCCATGGGCCTCAACGGCTACACGGTATGCTCGGGCGTGATCAGCCACGAGCTCAACGGCCCCGGCATTATCTCGATTCCGCTCGATGTGGACGAGTATATGGAGATCGGCATTATCACGCGCAAGAACACGACGCTCACGCGCTATGGGCAGGCCTATATCGACGCGATTCGTCAGCATATCTAACCCGTGCGGACCGCGCGTGCGAGCCGCATCCCTATTGTTTGTTATATAGATAATACTTATGGCGAACAGAAACAAACGCATATTTTACGATAGCGATGCGGACGCTCATACTCTGTCTCGGTAAAGCAACCAAGACAAAGGGAGACACCTTATGAGCACTTCGACCACACTGAATGCGCCGTTTCGCGCCGATATCGTCGGCAGCTTTCTGCGCCCGCAGACCGTAAAGGATGCTCGCGCGGCCTATGCCGCGGGTACGCTCGACGATGCCGGCCTTAAGGCCGTCGAGGACGAGGCCATTCGCGACTTGGTAGCCAAGCAGAAGGCCGCCGGCTTGCAGGTAATCACGGACGGCGAGTTCCGCCGCAGCTATTGGCACCTCGACTTTATGTGGGGCCTCAACGGCGTCGAGCGCCGCACCTCTCGCACCGGCTATATGTTCCATGACGAGGAAACCACGGCCGATACCGCCGTGGTGACCGGCCCCATCAGCGGCGAGAATCACCCGTTCGTTGCACACTTTAAGTTTGTCAAAGCCCTCGAGGGCGAGGGCCAGGTCGCGCGCCAGACCATTCCGGCGCCGATCCAGACCTTCTCCGAGGTCACGCTCGATCGCTGCGATGGTCAGCAAGAGAGCCTGCGCGCCGTCTATAAGACCGACGAGGAGCTCGCCGACGCCATTGCTGCCGCTTATCGCACCGTGATTGCCGACCTATACGCTGTGGGCTGCCGCAACATTCAGTTTGATGACTGCACCTGGGGCATCTACTGCGATACCGATTTTGTCGCCAAGACCGGTATGAGCCCGGTCGACCTGCAGAAGGTGAGCGAGCTGGGCGTGGTGCTCAACAATGCCGCCATTGAAGGCAAGCCCGACGACCTGGTCATCAACACGCACGTGTGCCGCGGCAACTATCACTCCACCTATGCCTTCGAGGGTGGCTATGATCCCATCGCGCCATACTTGTTCGCCAACGAGGACGTCGACGCGTTCTATCTGGAGTTCGATACGCCGCGCGCCGGCGGTTTTGAGCCGCTCAAGTATGTTGCCCCCGGTAAGAAGGTCGTGCTGGGCCTGGTGACCACCAAGGCGGCCGAGCTCGAGGATGAGGAGGTTATCGTCGAGCGTATCAACGAAGCCGCGAAGTATGTGCCGCTCGAGAACCTATACCTGTCGCCCCAGTGCGGCTTTGCGAGCTGCGAGATTGGCAACAAGCTGACCGAAGACGAACAATGGGCAAAGATTGCGCTGGTCAAGCGCATTGCCGAGCGCGTTTGGAAGTAGCGCCACCGTTCGTCGGGGCGGCGGGCGTGATTGGGGCTACATCGCATACAATGGTTCGGATCGTATCGTTCGGGCAGGTAATTAGCTATGCCCGTACGCCCTTCCATTCGAAAGGACTTCCATGCCCCAGTCTTCGACGCCCGTCGTCGCCGATGCCATCTACGATGCGTCGTCGCTCGGCCGCCCGCGCATGTTCTTGCTCGGCCTGCAGCACCTGTTCGCCATGTTTGGTGCCACCGTTCTGGTTCCCGTGCTTACCGGTCTTTCCGTTTCGGCAACGCTTTTGTTTGCTGGCCTGGGCACGCTGCTTTTTCACTTCCTGTCGCGTGGCAAGGTACCGGCCTTCCTGGGCTCGTCGTTTGCCTTCATCGCGGGCTATGCGGCGATTGCACCCAACGGCGAGACGGAGCTTTTACCTTACGCCTGCTTGGGTGTTGCCTGCGCCGGCCTGCTCTATCCGGTGCTGGCGGCGCTGTTCCGCGCATTTGGTGCCAAGCGCGTCATGCGCTTCTTTCCGCCGGTGGTGACTGGTCCCATCGTCATTTCCATCGGCTTGATCTTGGCGAGCTCTGCCATTGCCAACTGCCAGACCAACTGGCTCGTTGCCGTCATTGCTGTCGCCGTTATCGTGATCTGCAACATCTGGGGTCGCGGCATGGTCAAGATCGTGCCGATCCTACTGGGCGTTGCGGTGAGCTATGCCGTTGCGGCAGCACTGGGCGAAGTTGATTTTTCGGGCGTTGCGGCCGCTCCGTGGGTCGGCCTGCCCGTTGTATGGGACAACACCGTGTTTGCGCTCTTTGGTCCGCAGTTCGATAGCGGTCTTGCCACGACGGCCATCATCACCATCATGCCGCTGGCCTTCGCGACCATGATCGAGCATATTGGCGACATCTCGGCTATCGGCTCTACCTGTGAGCGCAACTACATCGCCGATCCTGGCCTGCATCGCACGCTGCTCGGTGATGGCCTTGCCACGATCCTGGCCTCGCTCTTTGGTGCTCCGGCAAACACCACCTACGGCGAGAACACTGGCGTGCTCGCCCTGACGCGCGTGTTCGACCCGCGCGTGATCCGCATTGCCGCGTGCTGCGCCATCGTGCTTTCGTTCTGCCCCAAGTTCGCTGCAGTCATCGCCGCCATGCCGGCGTGCGTCATCGGCGGCGTGTCGCTCGTGCTCTACGGCATGATTAGTGCCGTGGGTGTTCGCAACCTCATCGAGAACCAGGTCGATTTCCAGAACAATCGCAACGTGCTGGTGGCCGCGCTAGTGCTTGTGCTTTCGCTCGGCATTGCCTACAGCACTGCTGGCGCCATCGTGTTGGAGCTGGGCGGCGTGACGATCTCGCTTTCGGGCCTTGCCGTGGGCTCGCTGGTGGGTATTGTTCTCAACGCAATCCTGCCCGGTAACGACTTTGAGTTCGATGTTTCTGAGCTTGAGGAAGCTGCTGAGTAACAGCTGCGTCCAGCTACATCAAAAAATGGCGCCCATGCGTACACGTGGGCGCCATTTTTAATGCGTCAGTATCCAGTGGATGCCGCGGGCCATGCGCAAGTCGGTTTGCGCAAAATGATTGCCGGGGTTGATCTCCAGCGTTGTTGGAATGCCACGCTCGACGAGTAACTCTTCCATCGCGCGCGTGTCGTCGAGCACGTGTCGCATCATGCGGTTGGGCGTCTTGGTTTCCTTTTTACCGAGCGACAGGTAGACGGCTTGCGGGTTGCTGGCAAGCGGCTCCGTGCTGGCACGATCGACAAAGTAGGGAAACCACAGCGACCCCGATGCGCTCGCGGCGCGGTCAAAGGCGTTGGTTTGCCAGAGGGCCCAAAGCGCGAAAAGGCCTGCGAGCGAGTAACCGGCAATGCCGCGCCAGATGGGCGGCTGGGGAAGCGATGACTCGACCTGCGGGATTATCTGGCTCAGCAACTCATCAAGAAAACTGGCAGCCTGACCGCCGAAAGGCTCGGCATCGCGTACAGTCCCGTCGCATGCCCAGGGGCTCAGCTCGCGATTCCAATCGAGCCCGCCAATGGCGACAAGGGTGAATGGTGGGCAATCGAGTTCTCGGCAGGACTCATAAACCTCGCTGCCGTCGCCTATGACCACGGGGAGGTAGATGACAGGTGCGCTTTCCGCATGACTCGAATAGACGGTTATCTGCTTTTGATGCGCTTTCAAGGTAGGCTTCTCTCGGTGTTGTGATATCGGCAGCCCCAATTGTCGCACGCCAGCGTATACCGGTTGGACAGCATCAAGAACATTCGCGAGCGCGTCGTGCGGGCGCAGACGGGAAACGCCACCGCCGGATGGGAGCTTGGCGGTGGCGCTGCTAAACGGTGTGCGGACTATGTGGCTTTAAAAGTGCCGGTCCGTGTGTGAAGGGGTCTATGAGCGCTTGCGATTCACCACGGCGCCTGCGGCGATCGCGGCTGTTCCTGCAAGGGCGGTCGCCACGATGGCTGCACTCGAGGTGTCGCCGGTTGCTGCGAGCTTGTCGGTGGTCTTGGCTCCCGTGGCTGCAACTGCAACGGTCTTGGTCGTTTTCGTGCCCTCGGGCTTGGTCTCGCCGGGTTTCTCCTCGGGCGGCGCGATGACGACGCTCTTGGCGACGGCCTGGTCGTAGGGGGAGTCGATCGTGGCGTCGCCCGTGCCGATGGTTTGACCCGCCTCGTAGACGATGCCGTCGCTGAGCTCTTCCTTGTTACGATAGTAAATGACTTTGCCGCCTGCAGGCGTCTGGATGATGGCGTCCTTGATTTCGATAGTGCCGATCGCCTTGCCGTCCTCGCTCATGGCAAGGGCGAAGATTGCCGCCGTGTCTCCCTCGGCCGTGACCCTGCTGCGGACGATCGAGATGGTCGCGGGCGTGATACCCTCGCTGGTCTGGGCGAAGATGCCGATGTTCAGACCCTCGGACTCAGGGATGGCTTCGCCATCCTGGTCTCCACTGTAGTGGTCGGGGCCGTCGCCGCCGGATTCGGCATAGCGGGCTATAGCCTTGACAACGGAGCCGCTGATGTAGATGTGGCCACCCGCGTCGTTGGGGTAGTAGTTTCTGCTGGAAATCGCAGTCGAGAATTCGCCCTCTGCGAACGCATCCACAGTCGAGCCGTTCTTGATGACGATGTCGTCCTCGTCGGTGAAGAGGGCGATAGCTTGGCCGCCGCCTTCGCTTGTACGGACCGTCACGGTCGCGTGATCGAGCGTGATGCCCTTGTAGGTATAGATGCCATATCCAACGCCGGTTGCGTCAAGGGATGCATTCGTGACCGTGAGACCGCCCCTGGCCTTGACGGCATAATCTTCCTTAGAGCTCGCCTTGACCTGGCTGCCACCCGAAATCTCGATGTTGCCGTCGGCCCAAATCGCATTGTCCTCGATAGAGCTTGCCTCTACCTTGCCACCGCCCTTTATGGTGAGGCTCTCGTTAGCATCGATGCCCTGATCCTCGGTGACCTTGGCGGTGACGGTTCCGCTGTTGTCGATCGTGATGTTGCCGTCGGCCCTGATGCCATCCGAATCGCCCGTGGCGTTAACGTTGCCCGAACCCTTGATGGTGACATCGCCCCCGGCATCGATGGCATCGCGCTCGGTGCTCGTGGCGTTGACGGTGCCAGCGCCGTCGATATCGATGTCGCCTTCGGACCAGATGGCGTCGCTAGAAGATGTCACGTTGAGCGTGCTGGACGCGTCGCCCTGGATGTTGAGCTCGGCGTTCTCGTTCGTGCCATCCTTAACCTTGATGCCACGGCCGTCGTCGTTAGTGACGGTGTTGTTGCCCTCGTAGCTCACGTTGAGCTTGCCCGCGGCCTCGATCGCGCCGCCGTTATAGCCGTTGAGCTTCATGTCGTCGGCGCCGTTCCACGACCAGGTGCCGGCGGCGTCTCCCGTGGGGCCCGCGGCCGCTTCGTGGCGGACGCCATCGACGTCTACCCACTCGGCCGCAAGCGAGACGCTCGGCATGAGCAGCGAGCTCACCGTGAGCGCGCATACGGCGCCCACGACGATACGGCGGGTCACGCGGCGCCAACTGCCGTGCGCGAGCGCTATGCGACGACGAACGTCGGGCTCGGTAAAATGGGCTCCTGAGGTTTTGTCATTGCGCTTGGGGGTCGTGAACAAGGCTGCCATGGTTGCTCCCATCCTCATAGGGCCTATGCGACTGCATCCAGCGTATCTGTAGGATGCGGCGGGCGGTAGTGCCGTTTGGAGGGCAAAATGTCCAAAAATTCGGGAAGGCTCAAATCGCGTGCCTACGCGTTGCCTAGCTTAAAAAGAAAGGCGCGGAGCCGCTTGATGCGACTCCGCGCCTTGTTGTTTTGCTTTAGCAGGCTACGCCGTTACGCCACGAAGAAGTAGACGAGGAAGGCAAGCGCGGCAATCCACATGAGCGGCTTGATCTTGGAGGCCTCGCCCTTAAAGAGCGCGACGATCACGTAGGCGATGAAGCCCAGGCCAATGCCGGCGGAGATGGAGTAGGTGAAGGGCACGCCGGCGACGATCATAAACGCCGGGAAGCCCTGCGAGACATCGGACCAGTCGATCTCGGAGGCCTCGCTCATCATGAGGTAGCCGACGTAGACCAGGGCACCGCAGGTGGCAGCGCTGGAAACGATGGAGACGACAGGGGAGAAGAACGCGGCGAGGATAAACAGCACGCCGGTGGTGACGGAGGTGAGGCCCGTGCGGCCACCGTCGGCGGCGCCGGAGGTGGACTCGACGAAGGTAGTGATGGAAGAGACGCCCATAAAGCCACCGGCAGCGGCGGCAACGGAGTCAACGACCAGGATGGGGCGGATATCCTCGACATTGCCGTCCTCGGTCAGGAACTCGCCCTGCTTGGCGACGGCCATGGCGGTGCCCATGGTGTCGAAGAAGTCACTCATGAGCAGCGAGAAGGCAATGACGAGCAGCATCGGGTCGGTCAGGACCTTCACGATAGCCATGTTGCCGTCGGCGGTGCTGGCAAACGGAGCGCCAAAGGTCGAGAAGTCGAGCGGGGCGATAAGGCCCTCGGGGGCATGGGTGACACCCAACGGGATGCCGGCGATAACGGCGACGATGATGCCGATGAGCAGCGAGCCCGGCACGTTACGGGAGGCCAGGGCAACCGTCACGACAATGGAGATGATGCCGACGATAAAGGTGGGGGAGGTGATGTCGCCCAGGCCGACGAGCGTGCCGGCGCCAGCGGTGATGATGCCGGCGTCGCACAGGCCGATCATGGCGATGAACAGGCCCAGGCCCACCGAGATGGCGTGACGCAGGACAACCGGGATGGCGTCCATGATGGCCTCGCGCAGGCCACAAAGCACGAGCAGCAAGATGACGACGCCCTCAAGGAAGATGACGCTCATGGCCACGTGCCAGTCACCGCCGCAGACGGTGGTGGTGATTCCAGCGATCATCGCGTTGACGCCTAAGCCTGACGCGCAGGCGAGCGGGCGGTTGGCGAAGATGCCCATGCAGATGGTCATGATGCCAGCGCCCAGGCAGGTGGCGCAAGCGAGCGCTCCTGCATCGATGCCGGCGCCCGAGAGCACCGCGGGGTTGACGGCGATGATGTAGGCCATCGCCAGGAACGTTGTCAGTCCAGCGCGGAGTTCGGTCCCGATTGTGGACTTGCGCTCGCTGACGTGAAAAAGTTCGTCCATGCATACCCTTTCCTTGTTCGGCCCCGAGTTTAGGCCGATTGACACGAACTCACCTACTATAGCCCCTTTACGACGCTGTTGTTCCTCGCATGTTGATGTTCGGCGCTTTGTAGCAGACGGACGGTATTTTTCGCATGAAAATGTGTGGGTACCGTATACTTAAGCGGTTACAACGACCCCTATGGAGGAACGTATGATTAAAGAGCTCTGCCACGACGAGGCTATTCTGTCCCAGCGTTGCGAGGTTGCGACCGTCGAGGACGAGTCGGTGGCCCAGGACCTGATCGATACCATCAAGTCGCTCGACGATGCCGGTTGCCTTGCCGCCAACCAGATCGGCGTCACCAAGAAGGTCTGCGTCTATCTGGACGATGCCGGCGAGCCCCATGTGCTTTACAACCCCCGTCTGGTGTTTGGCTTGGGCGCCAGCAAGATGGAGGAGAGCTGCCTGACGCACGACGAGATCACCAAGTCCACGCGCTACATCAAGTGCAAGGTCGCCTATGACGTGATCGTCGATGGCAAGATGCGCGAGCGCAAGCAGGACTTCGTCGGCTTCGAAGCTCAAATGATCCAGCATATGATTGATCACTGTCTCGGTAAACTCGTCTAGGGCGACCACAGCACAGCACCTCGCCGCTCACTCGTCGCTTACGTACCATCAGTACGCTGCGCTCCTCGTTCGGGGCGATCTGCGGCACTG
>ERZ869979.123-NODE-123-length-20866-cov-3.904950_pt1 | contig 20866 bp, 15 predicted proteins | sample MGYA00521269_ERZ869979 | MGnify/ENA primary metagenome ERZ869979 (study PRJEB32232, sample SAMN07284974) | human gut metagenome | biome: human-associated habitat; material: feces | host: Homo sapiens | place: Tanzania | collected 2014-04-05 ... | reverse complement strand
GGTAAACAGCCTGTGGATAATCCTTTCGGGCACTGCGGACATGACGCTGTTTGAAATGGCGGAGATTTCCGATACTCTTCGGATCTTCGATAGCAGAAACCAGGAATTCCTCCTGTCCCTGTGTTGCCGGTACCTTGCCAAGAAGGAAGCGTCCGGTATCTCCGTTTTTACCATATTCCAGAAATACAGTTGTTTCTTTTGGAGCCAGAACGGTTGCCTGGAAGGAAAATCCCGCACTTTCCGCATCCGGATTTCCAATGGCCTGGGCCACATCTGTACGATAAATGGTAGTCAGGGCGCTCTCCTGAAGCTTCCTGGTGTCCTCATAAAAGACAATCCTCGGCTGTCCCATCTCCTGGAAGGTCGGGTCAAAAGCCCAGCCCACCGTGTTCAGGATACAGTCTTCATAATGGAAGAAATCCACGCTTCCCATGCAGGTCGGTGTTGCTTCCACGCTCTGAACGGCTGCCGGTGCACTGTTGTAACGGAGAACTTTTTTGATGAGGCGTTTTACCTGCGCTTTTTTGCCAGGATGGCGCAGTGCCTCCTCAGCTGCTTCTTCTGCTGCTTTCTGTGCTGCTTTTTTCGCCTTCTCCTGTGCTTTTCGCTCTTCGTCTGCTTTCTGCTGCGCCAGAAGTTTTTCCACATCGGAAAGCTCCAGAGTTTCCAGTTTTCCCTCGATCACGATCTTATCCACTTTTTCCGGGTGCATAACCTGGATCAGGTAAAAACCATCTGTGGTAAAGAATGCGGTAGTACTGCCATCCACGGTCATATGCACGCCCTGTGGTACCAGTCTTGCACTGCATCCACAGTCCAGGCGCTCTACCTTCACTTTCAGGAAGTGGCCGTTTGCCGGGTTCCAGCGGATGTTCTGAATGCCCTCAATTCCGGAAAGATCAAATTCCACACTGAAACGGCTGCCGGTAAGTTTTCCCTCCACATGAAGGGTATGTTCCTCACAGAATCCGCCGCCAAGATCGTAATAAACCTTGCTGTGCATCTGATGTTTCTCTTTTTCACGGTTGATGATGTCTGTAACGGAAACCGGCATTCTCTTCTGCTCAAAAGGCATCATGGTATCACAGCCCACATATTCATAGACAAAATGCATGGTCCACTTCATAAAGATCTCATAATCTGTATAACCGATCTCAAACTCCGCCATCATCTCATCTTCATGACACAGCTGGGGCAGTTCTGAAATGTGTGTATACAGCTCATGGATCAGACGCCACATGATAAAGTTCACAGGCACAGGGAAATCAAACATCCACTCATAATCAATGATCTGATTTCCGTTTTCTCCCATAAAGATGTTGCTGCAAATCAGATCCACATTGGCCGGGCAGACACATTCGTAATCACTTCTTCCCGGATAATCACCAAATACCTCACGGAATTCTCCGGTTCTGTAGTCCATGACCTTACGCGCTCCAAAAAATTCCTGATAGAATTTTTTAAGGAGTGTTTTGATCTCTTCGATCTCTCCTTTATGGGCAAGCTCCGCAATTTCCTGATGAAGGGTTTTTCCTGTAAGAAGAGGATAGGAGATTTTTCCGTTTTCCACTTTGCAGGGAAGGTTTCTGTATTTGTCAGAGCCGGTACTTTCTGTTCCAAGTTTCTCCAGCTTCTCCACAAACTCCTCCGCCTGTGGCACCATGGCCTCTTTTTCCGCGCGGACCTCTCCGTTCTCACGGACGATCCTGGTCAGAAGGCGGAATTTCTCTTTCCGTCCCTGGTTCAGTTTCACATAGAGAATTTCCTCCGGATCCTGGTTCTCCGTGCGGCCTGCTTCCACAAGAAAAGAATTCACAAAACTGTTCAGGATCTTCTCTTTTTCGAAGGCTTTTACCCCTTCACTTTCTGCAAAAAGATCTGCGGTCTTATCTGTGTATACAGGATAGCTTCTTCCGTAGGAATTGGTATAAAGGCTCTCATCTGTAAAAATCTCTGTCGGAAATTTATAATCCGGATACGGGTAGTAAAAGCGCAGAAAAGGAAAGCCACTGTTTTCCAGCAGCTCTCCCAGTTCATTCTTGGAAAAGGTGCGTACAGACTGATTTCCCGGATATCCGTTGATTCCGAAAAAGTGAAGATCTGTATGATCCTCCGGTGCCCCGGCAAAATACTTCAGTCCCAGTCTGTTCTCAATGGCGATCAGAAGCCTTCCCTCCGGCTTCAGATAAGCACCCATGCGCTGAAGAAATGTCTCATAAGGAGTTTTTCCTTCGGTAAAACTCATGGCATACTCCAGCACACCGTTTACTACCACATAGTCGAATTTCTCCGGAAACGTCATGTCGTTGAGGTTTCCAACCATGATCGTGAGATTTTCTTTCTCTTTGTTTCTTGCAAAATTAATGTCTGCACGACGTTTGGAAAGCTCCACAGAAGTCACATGACCGGCCTTGCGGCAAAGCATTCCTGTGATGGCTCCACATCCGGCTCCGATCTCAAGAACAGAATCCGTCTTTTTCAGAGGATACCAGCTTAAGATATTTTCTCTCAGCCCCGAAAAATGGTAAACCATAGGAAAGCTCACCTCATCCTCCGGCAGATCTTCAAAAGATTTCCCTTCCTGTGCCATTTTCAGAAGTGTTTCCTCGATATCCCCGTCGGAATAATGGTCCTTCGCCGTATAATAATCTAAATTCAACTCCGCCATAGTCGTTCCTCCACTTATTTCACAGATACTTTGGAAAACAGGTCAAAATATCCCACTGCTTTCTTATCTGTGATCACGGTCAGGTTGCACACATCGTAAAGCCGGTGAAATACGGTAAAATCGCCGTCTTTATATCCGGTGCAGCCCAGACACAGCATATATTCCCCTGCTTCCAGAGGCATCACCTGTTTGAAGGTGATCTCACGGACATCGCCTGCTTTCTGCGGTTTCAGAGGCGTATGTTCATACATGGTATTAGTACCTGTGATCTCGGTACCCTTCAGGTCTTTCAGAGTAAACGCAAAGATCGGGTCACTGACATCTGCCTGGAAATTCACTTTCATCTGAACGGAAAATTCCTTGCCTTTTTCGATCACATTGGTGATCATTCCGGTATCATCCCGGATCGCAAAATCCACGATTTCGCCAAGCTTGCTTCCATATTCCAGAACCTGCGGATTCAGGTTCAGGCTGTCTTTCATAAGCTTCTGGCTGCCCTGGCCGTCATGGCCGTTTTCACCGGAAGCGTTATTTCCGCTCTGTCCGTTTTCTGCTGCGCTGCCTTCTTTGTTCTCAGACTGATCTGCATCCTCATACTGATTGACCAGCACACGACGGTAAAGATTAACCATCTCCTTGGCACCGCCCTCTGCAAGCTTCTCGCCTTTGTTGAGAAGTACAACACGGTCGCAGTATTTTCCGATGCTGCTTAAGTCATGGCTTACGAACAGGATGGTCTTGCCCATTTCCTTGAACTCTTCGAATTTCCGGTAACATTTTGCCTGAAAAAATACGTCACCTACGGAAAGCGCTTCATCGACGATGAGGATCTCCGGATCGATATTGATAGCTACCGCAAAAGCCAGACGCACAAACATACCACTGGAGTATGTTTTTACCGGCTGATAAACAAAATCACCGATATCTGCAAAGTCCAGAATGGACTGCAGTTTGGCATCAATCTCTTCTCTGGAAAAACCGATCATGCTGCCGTTGAGATATACATTCTCAATTCCGGAATACTCTCCGTTAAAACCGGCTCCCAGTTCCAGAAGGGCGGAAATTCTGCCGTTTACGGAAACCTCTCCCGCTGTGGGGGAAAGCACACCTGTAATGATCTTAAGGATCGTAGATTTACCGGAACCGTTCGTTCCGATGATTCCCACAGTCTCTCCTTTTTTCACCTGAAAAGACACATGGTTCAGAGCGTAATGCTCTTTATATTTCTTTTTTCTGGATAATCCCAGGGACTCCTTGAGGCGGTCCATGGGATTATCGTAAAGTTTGTACATTTTACTGACATCATTTACTGAAATCGCAATATCTTCTGCCATTTTTAACCTCACTTTGTTTCAACTCACAGCCGGCAGTCTGACGGCGTGTCATCTTTTGCCGTCTGAATCAGAGCACATCTGCGAAGTGCGGCTTCAGACGCTTGAATATTACAGATCCCAATCCGAAAAGCAGGATCGTCACTACCCAGAAATAAATGGTCCATGCGCTATGGTGCCAGATTCCAACATGGCCAAGCATGGAATCACGATATCCTGTGACCACATAATACATAGGGTTCAGCTTGAACACCTTGATCAGCCACGGATGAGACGCAAGCATGTTGACATCCCACATGATCGGTGTAAGCCATACACCGACCTGAAGAAAAATATTGATGATCTGGGTCAGGTCACGGAAAAAGATCACAATCGCACTGGTTGCGTATACGAGTCCAAGCACAAACAGGAAGGTGCAGACAGAATAGTAAATGATCTGCAGTGTGTAAAGGCTTGGTGTATATCCGTAGCACGCACATAAGATCAGTGCAAACACCACAAAGAATACATGCACAAAAAGTGCGGAAATGATCTTTACAATAGGAAGAATACTGATCTTGAATACAACTTTTTTGACAAGGTAATTATATTCCAGCAGAGCATTGGTTCCGCCGTTTAAGGCATCCTGGAAGAAAAACCACGGCACGATACCGGATACCAGATAGAGTACAAAAGGATAATCCGATACAGTTCCGGCTTTCAGTCCCACGGAAAATACAAACCAGTAGACCAGGATCGTCACGATAGGCTGGATGAATGCCCAGACAATGCCAAGATAGGATCCTGCATATTTTGTTTTGAAATCATTTTTTGCAAGGCTTAAAACCAGCTTTCGATTCTGGTACAGCTCCGCCGGCAAAGCTAATATTTTCTTCATTCTGCAATTCCTTATCGATTCTTATATTCCTCGAAGCTTCCCCACTTCTGATCCTTGTCGGAGAAAATAAGCTCCATGCCTTCCGGGATCGGCCACTCTACATTGATATCCTTGTCATTCCAGATAAGACCGCCCTCGTCGTTTGGATGATAGAAGTCAGAGCATTTGTAGGTGAACTCCGCATTCTCGGAAAGTACCAGGAATCCGTGGGCAAATCCCTTCGGGATAAAGAACTGTTTCTTGTTTTCTGCTGAAAGAACTACTCCGTACCATTTTCCGAATGTTTTGGATCCCTCACGAAGGTCAACTGCAACATCAAAAACCTCTCCGTTTACCACACGTACCAGTTTATCCTGCGGATAGTTGATCTGGAAATGAAGTCCGCGGAGGACACCGTAACGGGAGCTGGACTGGTTGTCCTGAACAAATTCCACATCAATTCCGGCTTCCTTGAAATCGTTGTAATTGTAAGTTTCCATGAAATATCCTCTGGAATCACCAAAAACAGTTGGCTCGATCACTTTCAGTCCTTCAATATCTCCGCACTGTGTTACTTTTATTTTTCCCATTTTTCTTTCTCCTTTTCTATTTATGTTTGTTTTTGTGTTTCTTTTTATGTTTCTTTTCTTTCACTCCGAGAGCCGCAAGAAGGGCTATCAGAATCAGAATCATAGCGCCCATAATCATAAGAAGGATTTTACGCAGGGCAGGCACGCTTTTTTTTTCTGTCGTATTCTCTGCTTCCGTCTGTCCGCTTTCATCCTCTGTCGAAATATCTGTTCCGGTACTGTCGGCTTCTGTACTGTCTTCTGCCTCAGTAGTCGGCTCCGGTGTTGGTGACGGTGTCGCCTGCGCCACACTGGCACTTCCAATCAGATAATCTCCAAAATAATAACTGGTTTCTGTTTTTCCGTCAATATCCTCCACCTTCGTGGTCAGGGAAGCAAGTTCTGTTCCCTTTGGAAGAAGTACACTTCCGCCATCCACTTCTGTTTTTGTAAAGTTCTCAAAACCGTAGTTAAACATGGCCGTAGTATCCATACAGGAATTCGCCAGATCTGCGGCACGCATGGTTACCGCAATATACGTGGTATTATCTTTTTTTGCCGCAGTGACAAGCGTATGTCCGGCCGCAACCGTAGTTCCCGTCTTTCCTCCGATACAGCCATCATAATAAAATCCGCTTTCCGGAGCAAACATCGGATGATGGGTATGCAGAATTCTCTGCTGGGTATTCATATTGGTGGGTTCGATAACATAATCCGCAGTGCCGATTACCGTACGGAAATCCTCATTTTTGAGGCCTTCCCGCATAATCAGTGCCATATCCTTTGCTGAAGAATAATGGTTGTCATCCGGAAGTCCGCTGGAGTTGGCAAAATGCGTATTGGTACATCCGATCTCCTGTGCGCGCTGATTCATCATATCAATAAACGCCTGCTCTGTGCCGCCGATATGTTCCGCGATCTGTGCGGCAACATCATTGGCAGACTGGATAATCAGCGCATACAGACAATCCTTCATGGAAAGAACCTCTCCCACCTGCGTACCGATATTGCTGGAATCCGCATTTACGTTACGCACTCCGGTTTCTGTAAAGGTCACCTGCTCGTCCATGGTGGAATTCTCTACTGCCACCAGCAATGTCATAATCTTGGTAATACTTGCCGGATATCTCTGCTCATCCGCACCTTTGTTGTAAAGAACCACTCCGGTATCTGCATCCATCAGAATACCGGTATCTGAAATAATTTCCGGTCCTGCAGGCCATCCCTGAATCTGGTTGGTACTGATCTCATATTTTGCATTGAGATCTACCGCAGCCATGGCCTGTACCGGCAGCATCAACGCCATCCCTGCTGCCAGAACCACAAACAGTTTTTTTATTTTTTTCATAATTTATCCCTTCTCTTATCAGAAGCCATCAAAAGAAGCAATGGCATCAACGACTTTCTTCGCATCCTCCATATCCAGGTTATAGAACATGGGAAGGCGCATCAGACGTTCACTTTCTTTTGTTGTATAAACATCCTCCCCGGAAAATCTTCCAAATTTTTTTCCCGCAGGTGCGGAATGAAGGGGCACATAATGGAACACGCTGCAGATTTCTTTTTCACGGAGATATTTCAGAAGTCTGGTACGCACCTTGATATCCTGTACTTTAATATAATACATATGTGCATTGTGCGTGCATTCTTCCGGAACGTAGGGCTGTTCGATCTTGCCTTCTTCCGCAAGAAATTTCAGATTTTCATTATAGAAGTCATAAATCTGCATTCTCTTGTCACTGATTTTTTTGTGCTGTTCCAGCTGAGCATAAAGATATGCAGCATTCAGTTCACTGGGCAGATACGAAGACCCATAATCCATCCAGCGGTATTTATCCACCTGCCCGCGGAAAAATTTACTGCGGTCTGTTCCCTTTTCTCTGAGAATCTCAGCTTTTTCCTGATACTGATCCCCATTGAACAGAATTGCACCGCCCTCTCCCATTGTGTAATTCTTCGTCTCATGGAAACTGTAGCAGCCAAAATCTCCGATGGTTCCCAGTGCTTTTCCTTTATAGTAGGCGTCCACACCCTGAGCTGCATCTTCCACAACCTTCAGATTATGCCGTCTGGCAATATCCATAATTGTATCCATTTCACAGGCAACTCCCGCATAGTGAACTGGAACAATTGCCCTGGTTTTTTCTGTAATCGCCTGTTCGATCAGTTTTTCATCAATGTTCATGGTATCCGGGCGGATATCCACAAACACAATCTTCGCTCCGCGCAGTACAAAAGCATCTGCTGTTGACACAAAAGTGTAAGACGGCATAATCACTTCATCTCCTGGCTGGATATCCGCAAGAAATGCTGCCATCTCCAATGCATGGGTACAGGAAGTCGTCAGCATCACATGACCCACATGAAAACGTTCTTCCATCCATGCGGAACATTTCTTGGTATAGATTCCGTCACCACAGAGCATTCCCCGGTTCACCGCATCCTGGATATACTCGAATTCCTTACCTGTAAACGCAGGTCTGTTAAAATCAATCATGTATTTCCTCTTTATTTCTTATTCTTCATGGTTTTTCTACATTAACTGTACATTCCATTTTCTCACACTCATGTTGCAAATTCAATGCCTATTTTTCTGCCGGTGTATAATCAGGAATCTGATTCTGATATGCAACTTCTTTTCCGGACGGATCCAAAATATGCATATCCCGGTAAAATTCCTGTGTCAGACGGTCCATTTCCTGTCTGTTTTCTGTTTTTACATAGTACAGAGCCAGATATGGGTTGGGGCCATGTTCAATCACGGTTTCCCCTTCTTCATAAAAAATCCACGGCTTCTGCACTTCTTTTTTCTGTCCCAGCTGGACAGCCGCAGACTGATCTGCAATTGTCAGCAATCTTCCCTGAAAATAGATCACGGCTCCGCAGCATTGCGGCTTATGAACATTATGTTCTGTCAGCATATGATCAAGTTTTTCCTGGTCATACAGCGAAGCCAGAAGAAATTCTTCCATATTAAAACTATATACCATATCCGTAAGCTCATGTTCATATCCGAAAAAACGGGCAGCAATCTCACAGACCTGAATCCCCTCTCCCGGTTTCCAGAAAAACTGCATGGAAAGTGCGCCTTCTTTCTGGCCTGTTTTTTCCACATATGCCTGGAGAAGTTCCGTTGCAGGTTTTTCCACTTCTGACATCAGTCTGGATGGATAAACATTTCTTGTACTGATAGGAATTTCCCCTTTTGCGACGGATGTTTTTTCGCGGTCTGCAATGCTGATTACATGCACCTTTCCATTTCTGACCCAGGTCATCATATTAAATTCATAGCCGTCATTATATTCTTCCACAAGAATCTCCGACATATCAGAAAATTCCGCTGTTTTTTCTGCTGCTTTTATAAGTTCTTCCAGATTTTCAGATATATAGATTCCACGGGAACCGTATTTATCCAGAGGCTTGCTGACTACCGGGTAGCGAAGTCCCTTAAGCAGCTCCTTAAGCCTTAACTTTCTGTCCGGATCTTTCAGCACTGCCGTAGGAATTTTCTGAAATCCGGGGGTTGGCAGTCCCAGTTCCTGAAGAAGTTCCCTTGTCCGGGATTTATCACGGTACCATGGAAGCTGTTCCGGTTTCAGATAGCAGGGAAGCCCTGCCCTGTCTGCAATTTTTACCATACATTCCAGAAGCAGGTCAGAAAAAGACGTAATGATCCCGTCAATCTCTTTTTCCCGGCAAAGTTCCGCAATTTTTTCCGTGTCTGTTACCGGAATCTGATACGCTTCGTCCGCAAATTCTCTTGCAGGGCCATCCGGATATCCGTCACAGACAATGGTATAGTATCCTTTTTCCCTGGCTTTACGTACAAGCTGTACAAACTCACCCAGAGTTCCCAGTATCAGCAGTCGGTGTTTCATGCTTTTGTTTCCTCCCATTCTCTTATGGAATCTGCAATGTAACGCATTTCTTCCTCTCCGTATCTCTGATCGCAGGGCAGCGGAAGGACATTGGCGGCCCAGTCATATTCCATGGTATCTTCACCAAAATGATCAATAATATTCCGCCAGTAAGTCGGCACAAAAATCTTCCGGCCGGCCAGCCATTTTCGAAGTGCCAGTCCGTCCTTATGATAATAGGGATAGGCAAAAGGCCCTTCCGGAACCACTTCATTAAAAATACTTTCTGACGGAAGAAGTTCTGCCAGCAGATGATAATTTTTCTCTCTTTTTGCTTTTATATAAGGATAATCCATGGAACGGAGAAGATTTCCGGTCAGCCGTGACATGCGGCGGATCTCCATTTCATGATAATCTGCCGCATTATCCAGCATCTTCTGGTAAAAGGTACCGGCATCATACTCATATCGGCCCAAAATGTGCTCAAGCCTTTCCATAGAATGATCCAGCGGTTTCTCTTCCGGATTCAGTCTCGCATCTGTTGACAGATACGCCCCGTCGCTGACTCCCAGAAATTTCCGGCAGGAGTACAAAGTATCCACCCCTGGCAGCGGTTTCTGAAAAAACGCATGAGTATGATCCACGATAATGTTTCCGTAAATTTCCTTATATTCCCGAATTCTGTCATCTTTAAGCTGTCCGTAGTAATTTACAAGGTAGAGATATTCGCCCTCCGGAAGCTTTTTTTCCGGAAGAAGCGGACGTAACTTTTCATCCATGTGATAAAATTCAATTTCCGCTTCTGTTTTCTCACAGGCTCCGGTTACAGAATCACAAAGATACGTGGGAAGATAAATTTTTTTACAGTTTCGGGCTTCCATCAGCCAGAGAAGTGCGGTTCTTCCAAGGTTTACTCCCAAAAGTCCCGGATAATATCCCTGGCCTGTAGATTCCTCCAGCTCCAGGTAACCGCCGATTTCTTTTTTCATCAGTCTGTTTCCTCCTGACGGATTACATAATGTGGCATCTTCTTCGCCTCATTGAGGATATTCATAAGATAAATTCCGATAATTCCGATGGAAAGCAGTGTCAACCCAAAGAATGCCAGCATTACCAGCATCAGGGATGTCCATCCTTCCACAGAGATTCCGAACATAAAATAGCGGACCAGATAGTAAATCGCCAGACAAAGGCTTACCAGAAAACTTGCGATTCCGATATTCCGCACCATAAGAAGCGGAAATGCCGTATGGGCTGTGATATCATAAATCAGGTCTTTCACAAGACGGCGGAAAGAATATCCGCTCTTTCCATAGGCACGGGCTGCATGCTGTACCGGCACATTGATAATTCGATTGGAGCTTAAAACCAGAAGATTGCCGATCTGCGGAAGATATGTATTGGTCTTCAGCATGGCTTCCACAAGAAAGCGGCGGATCAGGCGATAGCTGGTGATCTGAAGGTTCGGGTCTTTTCCAAGCATTTTGGAAGTAGCCCAGACAGATAATTTGGTTCCAAGCTTACGGATCAGGTTATGTTTCCGGCCTTCATAACTTGCAATGATCACATCCACATCATCCCGCTCGTTCATGACATTGATCATCTTCGGAAGTTCTTCCGGCTGATGCTGAAGGTCATCATCCATGGTTACAATGAACTCCCCTTTTGCATGGGCAAATCCGCACAGAAGTGCCGGATGCTGACCAAAATTCCTTGCCATCTGGATGATTTTCACACGGGAATCCTTATCACGAAGTTTTTTCATCACCTCAAAAGAACGATCCTTCGATCCGTCATCTACCAGAATCAGTTCAAATTCTTCTTTTATTGTTTCCCGGAAAACTTTTTCCAGGCGAGTGTACAGTTCCTGCAGCGTATGTTCTGAATTGTATACAGGAACAACCACTGAATATAGACACATAGTTTTTTCCCTCTCTTTTGTATCAGTTGACACTTATCGTTTAATCTTATCATTTTCAATTCCTGTTGTAAACCGTTACATTGCTCAAACATTTTCTTGCATAAAGCAGGCGAATGCGCTATATTGATTATCAGCTATCGCATTCCAAAACTTATTTTATATGGAGGAAACATGACAAAACTCAAAGATTATATTCAGCTTCATCTGAATATCCTGCTGTTTTCTCTTACCAGCGTTTTTTCCAAGCTTGCATCGGTTTATTATAATAAAGAAGGGCTTCACAGTCCTCTTCTCTATGTATTTCTTTTTCTTATGATTGCAAACTGTGGAATTTACGCCATTGCATGGCAGCAGGTAATCAAAAAATTTTCCCTTTCCACAGCCTACGCAAACAAAAGCGTCTATCTTCTGTGGTCCCAGGTATGGGCTGTGATCATTTTTCACGAAAATCTGTCGATTCAGAACATCATCGGTATCCTGATTGTTCTAATCGGAGTCTGGACGGTGCAGAGATATGAATAGAACTTTTATGCTGATTATGTTGGCAGGAACCTTTTTTTCCGCAATTTCACAGGTTCTTCTGAAACAGAGCGCCAATATCACTTACAAAAATCCTCTCAGGGAATACCTGAACTGGAGAGTCATCCTGGCCTATGGCATTTTTTTCGGGGTCCTTCTTTTAAATACCTGGTGTTATACCAAAGTCGACATGAAGTTCGGGCCTGTGATTGATACGGCCGCTTATGTCTTTGTACTGATTTTTTCCTGGCGCATCCTGAAGGAAAAAATTACCCGCGGAAAAATCATCGGAAATCTGATTATTATTGTAGGAATTCTGGTTTATACCTTATAATTTTCCATGACAGACAAAAAAATGGCAGTTGCGGATTGCACTGCCATTTTTTTTACTGCTGTTTTTTATTTCGTTGTGCATGCACCTTTGGAATTGAAGGTATAGTTCTTGCCTTTTATCTTCAGAGTACAGTCTCTATACATAATTCCTGTATCCGGATCAAAATAATAGCTCTTTCCATTAAGTGTCAGCCAGGATCTGCACATTTTTCCATCCGACATGAAATAATAAGTATGTTTTTCATTATTTCCGCTCCATGTATAAAATACACTCTTAACCATGATGCCATCCCCACCAAAATAATAGACATCATCATTGCTGTTCATATACCTTACATATTTCATCATATAACCATATTTTGTCTGGAAATAATAGTAATTCTTGCCTACTTTTTTCATGCCTTTTAACGCTTTTCCGGTTTTGTCAAAGTAGTATTTCTTACCACTTACGGTTATCCACCTGCTCTTTACCATCACACCGTATTTGTCTACATATCTCACCACATTTTTGGAATCCGTAATTTTTTTACTTTTGTACATTCCATTTGTTTTATCGATATAATAGGTTTTTTCACTTACGGTAACCCAGCCGGTTTTCTTAACACCGTTCAGATAATAGAATTTTTTTCCGTTTTCTGTGTACCATCCGGTTTTTCCGGAGGAAGTATCCGGTTTTGTAGAGGCTTTATAGCTGCTCTGTGCATGCCATCTTGGAGTAATTTTTTTTGTGTAATCCACATATCCGAAATCAACATCTACCGTAGAATAACTTGGAATTCCACTGATCAGTCCCTTGGTTGTCTTCAGATATCCGCCACCATCACCATCCGTTGACTGCCAGATTGTGTATTTGTATTTTTTCTTGTCTGGTGCAAGAATCTTGTCGCCATATCTCGCAAGCCAGACATCATAACCGGTCATTTTACTCCAATCAAGCTTATTGTCATACCAGTCTGTGTTGCAGTAGATCATCGGATAATATCCCGCTTTTTTGATCTCATTGCAAAATGCTTTGGCAATACTTGCAATCTGGGATGCAGAAAGGCTTCGCATTTTTTCATACTCAATATCAAACACTACCGGATAAGAAACTTTATATCCGTCCATTTTTTTAATCGCAAGCTGTGCTTCCTTCATCGCCTGCTGTGTGGTAGTTGCAAGGCTATATACATAAGTTCCCACTGGAAGCCCTACTTTTTCTGTCTGTTTCATATTATAATCGTAGGTCTTATCCAGATGATTTAATCCGTAGGAAATCCTTACAAACGCAAAGTCCACATTATCATTTTTCACCTTACTCCAGTTAATGGTGTCCTGCCATTCGGAAACATCGATGCCTCTTGTAATTGCTCCTTCCAGCTTCTGCCCGCTTCCATTATAGCAGACACCGTTGATTTTCTTCCATGCTTTGGAACTGGTTGTGGAATTCTGTGTTGCTTTTCCACTGGGAACTTTCTCAATTCGTTCTTCCTCAGCAACGGCATCACTGCGATCCACTCCACCGCCACCCATTGCCATCGCTGTAGTCCCCATTGTTCCGATCCCTAACAATGCTGCCATACACCCTGCTGCCAGCCATCTTTTCCAGTTTTTCATCTTCGTTCCTTTCCCATCATCATAATCAGTTGTCAGATGAATTTATTATACCGCCATAAAATGGAAAGTAAAGACTTATTGCCAAGTATTTTCTGATGGCATAAAGAAGGCCGGTGTCAGCTCACTGGCTGATCACCGGCCTTCTGTTATTTACTTAATAGATATTCAAAATCACGGCACTTCCGGGTCGGTCGGGTCAAAACTTCCATCTCCGCGGAATGTGGCAAGTGGTCTGCGGCCTAACGGTCCCTTGAAGGATTCGTTGCTGCTGTATTTACCACTGCTGTAAATATGGATTGTAGAACCATTGCAGTTCTCATATACCCATTTTGCATCTGCAACACAGGTACGGATGCATCCATGAGATGCCGGCTGACCAAGTTTCAGATATTCTCCTGCCGGAAGATTGTAAACACTCTTTGTTGCACCAGCTACAGAATGAATGAAAATACCACCCTGTCCGCATCCGTCAACATGTGTTCCGTACTGTCCCCAGGACGGTCCCATTAGCGGCTGCCATCTCAAGCTGCGGCTCAGTCTGTATGTACCATCCCAAGTCGGTGTTGCGGCAAGACCTACAGAAACACGGATTGTCTTAACCGGAATCTTCTTGCTGGAATCTGTATAAACAGTCATAACACCATTGGTCTTATCTACTTCCAGATAATACGGTCCCTTATAAATAGAAGTAAGGTCATTACGACGGTATCCGTTCTTGTCAAAGTAATAGAGTTTACCGTCAATCCAGCGTTTTGTATTGGTCAGATATTTGGAACCTGTATCCGGATCGATATATTTTACCTGATCATAGTAATCGCTGAAAATTACCCATCCTGTTGAAAAACGTCCCTGGCTGTCCAGATAACCGTTTACAGAACCACGTTTCATGGATTTATTGGTTACTGCTGTATAATTACTGAAATAATACCAGTATTTTCCGGATTTCTGCCATCCGCTCTTTTTCAGGACACCATTCTTGTCTGCATAGTACCACTTGTTCTGATAACGGATCAATGTATTTTTGTACATCCATCCACGATGGGTCTTGGAATCCGAAGTTGCAAAGAAGTAATACTTGCTGCCAATTTTAGTTTTACCACTTACCAGCTGTCCTGTACTGTTAAAGTAATAGCTCTTTCCGGAGCTCTTCGCTGTCAGCATCTGGCTCTTATAATGATTTCCCTTGCTGTCAAAGTAGAACCAGCCGAAGAATTTACCCTTTGTATCGGTCACTTTCTGCCATCCTTGCTTTTCAACAACTCTTCCCGGAGTGCTTCCAAAATAATAAATCTTGTTGGAAGCTCCCGGACAGCTGTGCCAGCAGTTTTTCCAGGTAACTCTCTTTCCATCACTTCCGAAGTAATATCTGTATCCATTTTTATATTTGACGAGTTTCTGTTTGATTACACGGCCTTTGCTGTCTGTAATATAATATGCATTATTCTTGTTTGCGGCCTTTGCCATTGTGCTCTTCATAACATAGCCGCTGGAATTCAGCATATACAGATATTTCTTGGACATTACCTTGGATACATAAACACCATGTTTCATGATCTGTCCACGTGTGGATGACTTCGGGCTGCAGTAAATGAAACGTTTTTCCTTCTTACTGTTCAGCACATAGGTCCAGCCGCCGTAGAAGAGTTTTCCTGGAATCTCTCCACTCTTGGATGCCGGTTTAAAGTAATATTCATAAGTCGTAGAACCGGTTGTCAGTTTAATGATACCAACACGCGGCGCACCATTTTTTGCAAGTGTATAATAGGCACTTCCAATTTTATAGACTTTTCCGTAAATATTACATTCTTCTACCGTCATATAATTGCCGGCTGAACTGTAATAGCGGAAAGTTGTTCCTGTCCACAGCCAGTATTTTCTCTGCTGCTGTCCAAGATTGGAGGTCCATGGTGTGATCGCCTGGTCTTCACATCCTGCATACAGAGTTGCTTTATCCTTCTCAAGAAGGTACCATTCTACTTTCTTGGTTCCGGTGTAACCATCTACGCCTGGCTCCCGTGTTACACGTCCTGTCATCAGATATCCTTTTTCATTGAAAAGATAATATCCGACATGGCCATCGGTATTGATTTTCAGAAGACCATCTGCTGATGTAAAATAACTCTTTTCCGTAGTTGCAACGGTTGAATCAGATTCTGCTGCCTCTGTTGCTTCACCATTATCCAGAGCCAGATTTTCAACTGAAGCATTTTCGGTCTCTTCAGCTGTTTCTGTTGAAACTTCCGGCTGTACAGCCTCCTGTGTATTTTCTGTTTCTGTTGTTTCTGCTGAATCTGTTGTATCACTGCTGTCAGCTGCATCCTCGGAAACGGCTGCCGGAGTTTCTTCCGTGCTGCTGTCCGTCTGTTCTTCTGTCTGATTTCCGGATTCTGTTGCCGGCACCACCTCATCAGAAGCTGTCTTTTTGAGAAGTCTGAATCCCATGCTGTCAGATTCCCAGTCACTGCTCTTGGCAATAACCACACCATCTACAAGCTCTGCACCCTCCGAAACGACTGCCGCTGTAGCTCCGTCATCGGTATTCTGTGTTTTTGTATCTTTTACAGACGGATCTTCCAGTTCCTGCACTTCTCCTGCACTGAATTCATCCGCCGGAGTTGTTGTATCTGCTTCCGGTGTTTCTGTAATATCCGGAGTCTCTGTGATATCCGGTGTTTCTGTCACATCCGGAGTCTCTGTAATATCCGGGGTCTCTACTGTGTCCCCTGATATATCTGCAGTTCCATCTTCCTCTGCCGTATCTGTCTGTTCCTCTTCTGTCTGAGGCTGCTGTACAGTTTCTGCTTCATCACCAAAACTGTCCGCTGTCACGTCTGTGCCAGTCTCTGCCGCCTGCACCTGTGCGCTGCCCAAAGCTGCAGCTCCGGCTTCCAGTGTACCACCCATGCACAACGTAAGGCTGAGCACGATTGCCACAACTCTTCTCTTCACAATAATCCCTCCTACTCATGCTGCTGTTAATGATTGATATTGTTACCGTATCATTCGCCCAATCCGCTCTCAATAAGAGCCACAAGCGCATCAAGCGCCGCCTGCTCATCCTCACCATCGCAGATCAGGGTAATCTCATCTCCCCTTTTTACACAGGCTCCCAGTACACTCAGCACACTCTTGGCATTCGCCGTGCCACCGTCATGCTGAAATGTTATGGAAGATTTATATTTTATTGCCTCGCCGCATAAGAGCCCTGCGGGGCGGAGATGAAGCCCTGATGGGTTTCTGACCGTTACCTGATAACTTAACATTACGAATGTCTCCCTTGTATAGTGTTTCTTATCTGTTACTGACTGTTTCCACTGTCCACATTGGAAACTTTGGAGATCTTGATCTCTGCGGTTACATCTTCCAGAAGCTTATATCCATCCGGAAGACTGATCTTAATCGGCACTTCATAGCTTCCTTCTTCCCAGTCGTCCATGGAAAGAACCGCACCCACCGATTTCAGATCAAACTTCGACAGATCTCCGTCTTCTGCCTGAACCTTCAGCTCTATATCCGCAACTTCAAACGCCAGCTGAAGATTATCCGGCAGACCTTTTACTTTAATATCCTCCGTCGGGAAACTGTATATCTTACTGCCTTCCGGCAGGATATTCACGGTAATCCAGAGATCGGCGCTGGAGCCTGATGTCAGTTTCAGTCCATCTGGAAGGAGCTCTGACAGATTAACTTTTTTCTCTACATCATTACTTTTTCCTGAAATATCCACATTCTCGCTGTCGAGATAGATGGTATTTCCCTGAAGTTTCAGATTATTCAGAGCCTCCTCGCTTCCGGCTACGCTGAACGTCTCCGGCACAGTCGTAACACTGTCCACCACATAACCTTCTGCCGGTTCTCCGGTATATCCTGCACTGATGCGAATATCGGAACGCACCTTCCAAAGTTTTGCGGTGACATTCACTTTTCCGTTGTTGTCAAATTTCAGATAACTCATGGAATTGGATGAAAGGGTATCCTGATTCTTATCCGTAATCGTCAGCTCCGCGTTGGTGATCGTTGTATCCTGATCAATTCCATCAACTTTGGAGCTCACGTCTACGCTCACACTATCTATTTTACCAACAAGTGACTCCGGTCCTGTAACCCTGACTTTTTCCGGGTTGGCTGTAAGTGAAGCGATTTCCAGTCCCTGTGCTGGTTTACTGTCTCCACTGCTTACATTGATCGCGAATTCCTTAGTCACCTTTTTTTCGAGATGTACGCTGAGATTCTGTGGTGACACCCGGATATTTTCCGCAAGAATTCCGGAACAGGTGGCTGTAATGGGAATCATCACCGGATCGGTATCTGTAGACTGTGCCTGCTGCAGATCTGCAACTGCCTTAATATCACTTGAGGTAATACGGTTTACAGTCTTACGGGATCCCGTAATATATACACGTACGGTATTTTCGCTGTCATCCTGCATAACCATTTCACCAAGCTGATCTACATAAGCCTCATTGATAATCTGTACATCGGAAATCACAAAACCTTTTGTGACAATAGGATCATCAACATTTACCACGATCAGCCATACAAGAATGCCCACAATGACGGACATAATTTTCAAAGGGATGTTTTTAGTCAGATTTTTCTTCATGTTTCACTCTCCCTTTCAGCAGATTTCGCAGTTTGCTGTTGTCAACCACTTTCTTATTCTGAGCTGCAACCAGAACTTCACGAAGCTGTTTGCTGTTAAGCCCCCTGGAGAGTTCTCCTCCCTGTGCAACGGAAACCTGTCCGGTTTCCTCTGAAACAATGATTGTAAGGGAATCTGTAGCCTCACTGATTCCCACACCAGCTCTGTGTCTTGTTCCCAGCTGTTTACTCAGTTCCATATTATCAGAAAGAGGCAGATAACAGGTTGCCGCAACCACACGGTTGCCACGGACAATTACGGCACCATCGTGAAGCGGAGTATTATGCTCAAAAATATTGATCAGAAGCTGACTGGTAAGAATACCGTCAATATTAATACCTGTACGCACATATTCATCCAGACGTATTTCTTCCTCAATAACAATCAGTGCACCGGTCTTAACTTCACCCATATCAAAGCATGCCTTAACCAGCTCGTTAATGGTCTTATCGTTAAAACGTTCCTGTACTTCTTTTCCGGTATCAAAGGGAATAATTGTGGAAACAATTTTTTTCTGTCCCAGCTGTTCCAGGGCACGCCGCAGCTCCGGCTGAAAAATTACAATTACACCAATCACCAGCACATTGGCCAGGTTCCGGAAAATCCACAGGATTGTATTCATTTTGAAAATGTAGGCGATCAGAATAAAACCAAGGACTATCAGAATACCCTTAAGAAGCGTATATGCCCGTGTAAATTTAATCCAAGCCATAAACTGATATACAAAGAAAGAAATCAGTCCAATCTCAATAATATCAATCACACCAAGCCCCGGAAGTGAAATTTTCCCAAGATATCCGGCCAGAACTGACAGTGTATTCTGCATAAGTCTCCTCCTTTCTTTCTGATCTTCCTAAAATTTTTAAAGGTCTTTCAGTGATTCTTCCAGCTGTTTTTCGAAATCAATCTCATCAATTTCCTGTGGTTTCTCACTTACTGTATTTTCAAAATTTTCCATTCTTGATACGGTTCTGGGATCTTTACGTTCTGAAAAATCCTCATCCCTGAAAACTACCCTGTCTTCTTTCTTCTTTTCTTCCCGTACAGGCTCTGCGTTAATCTTCTTGATACTTCTCTCAGAAGTTGATACGGAAGCCTTCGGAACAGCCTTTACGTAGTAATAATATTCGTCATCTTCATATTCCAGCCGTTCTGTTCTGCTGTAATCTCCGCCAAATACAAAAAATTCCAGCACAAATCCAACAAGAACCGAAGCCACGGTGGAAACGATCATCGGTATCATGGATACGGTCACATCAAGGCAAAAATCTCCGGCAAGGATAATCAGAATATATGTCACGCCTCCGGCAATGATTGCGATTCTCCATGCATAGTCAAAAGCCCTCGTTCTGAGAAGGTTCACCAACAGAACAACTACAACAAATGCAATTACGGTAATCCACATTGCCCAGTTCTGGACAAGTCCGTCAGAAAGCAGTTTCAATTTCTCTGCAATCTCCGTTCCCTGATCACTAAGCGCCGCAGACTGTGCATGAACAAAACGGATAAAATAATAAATCACCACTCCACATCCTGCCGGAAGTGCTGAAACAGCGCTGCCAAGCAAACCTGCACTTAACGGAAGAAGGGCCGGAACGCTGAACCCAAAGGAAAGTGGTGTCAGAATCAGCACCAGATTCTGTGATTTGCTGAATCTCAGGAACAAAATCATCATAAAAAGAATCAGCACCAGCATAAATCCCGCAACTTCAACACTTACTGCATAACAGTGTCCGATCATCATCGCAAATCCGATAAACATCATTACTGATGTGGGAAGGATTGAACAAACCAGTGCCAGAATCAGGATTACAAAAATATTATCCAGCTGTTTCATATAGCCCATGTTGCTGTTAATCCAGAGAAAATAGACAAATGCCAGGGCAAACTTCAGAACCGGCAGTATATATACTTCATATTGTCCATAAAATCTCTTGATATTCTGTTTCATTTCAAGTAAAGCTGTCATTTTCTGTGTCCTCCTGCATTTCTCCGGGCAGGAGTTCTTTTCTCTTCCCGTCCGTAGATTTTTTCCAGTCTGGTAAGATCCTGATAATATTCCTTTACGCTCTTCTTGGCACGGTAATATTTCACAGAATACTGGATGTAGGTCAGTACTGAATACGCAATAAGTACGATCAGGTAACCGACTATCACATAAATTCCTACTGCAACCAGATTAATCTTATTCACATTGTCCATAAGATATTCACTGAAATACGCAGCAATTCCGGCAAGCAGCAGCACATAACCGATGGTTACCAGAAAGAAATTTTTGATCAGTGCAAGACCAATATAATCACTCCGGTAAAACCTGCTTACCGGAAGATATTTCCTGCCTTCTCCATGCTCATACATGGCAAGACGATTCATGATCTTCACCTTTTCTTCATTTACCATAAATAACTCCTCATAAGCTTTCTTATTTAACTGCAATCAAATTTATTGTAGCATAGTTCCCTACCTATGAAAAGTGTTTTTTCGGCTCTTTCACGCCCTTCCAGCGCACACTGTAAGGAAATAAACATCCTTTGCTCCTGCCTCCTGAAGACACATTGCCATGGCATCCATTGT
>ERZ869979.122-NODE-122-length-20883-cov-3.146977_pt1 | contig 20883 bp, 15 predicted proteins | sample MGYA00521269_ERZ869979 | MGnify/ENA primary metagenome ERZ869979 (study PRJEB32232, sample SAMN07284974) | human gut metagenome | biome: human-associated habitat; material: feces | host: Homo sapiens | place: Tanzania | collected 2014-04-05 ... | reverse complement strand
GATGGTGCAGTAGACCCCTTCAGTCTGCTTCGCAGACAGCTCCCCCAAGGGGGAGCCTTTTCCCGGAAGATAAACTTTGCGGTGCTGTCAAAAGCCGTCCTCTTTGGGAAAGCTGGCATCGCACAGCGATGACCGAGAGAGTTATTTTATAATTAAGGAGCAATCAAGCAATGTCCAAACCTGTTCTCTGGATCGTGATCCCCTGTTACAATGAGGAGCAGGTGCTGCCCATTACAGCACCCATGTTTCTGGAAAAGATCCACAGTCTGACCGCACAGGGGCTGGTCAGCGATAAAAGCCGGGTGCTCTTTGTCAACGATGGTTCCCGCGACAAAACGTGGGAGCTGATCCAAGGCTTTGCCGCACAGGACGAGCACTATATCGGCATCTCTCAAAGCCGCAACCGCGGCCACCAGAACGCCGTACTGGCGGGGCTGATGGAAGCGCTGCACAGCGACAGCTGCGATATCACCATCTCCATCGACTGCGACGGTCAGGACGACATCAACGCCATGGACGGCATGGTGGACGCCTACCGTGACGGCTGTGATGTTGTGTACGGTGTGCGCAGCAAACGGGACACCGACACCTTTTTCAAGCGCTTTACCGCCGAAAGCTTCTATAAGCTGCTGAACGCCATGGGGGCCGAGGTCGTATTCAACCATGCGGACTATCGCCTGCTGAGCAGCCGTGTGCTGGAGGAGTTTGCCAAGTTCCGGGAGGTCAACCTGTTTTTGCGCGGCATGGTGCCGTTGGTCGGCTTTAAATCCACCTGCGTGACCTATGAGCGCCACGAGCGCATTGCAGGCGAAAGCCACTATCCGCTCTCCAAAATGCTGGCGTTGGCCTTTGACGGCATCACCAGCCTGTCCACAAAGCCGATCCGCTTCATTACAGGCTTCGGCGTTTTTGTGGCACTGGTCAGCTTTATCGGCGTGCTGTGGGCTGTCATCGAGGCCGCGCTGGGGCTTACCGTCTCCGGCTGGGCGTCTATGACCAGCATCATCTGCTTTGTATCGGGCGTACAGCTTATCTGTCTGGGTGTCATCGGGGAGTATATCGGCAAGATCTATCTGGAAACAAAGCATCGCCCGCGCTACATCATCAGCGAAGCAACGCCGAATTTCGGCGAGATCAAGGAGGACGCACAATGAGCCGCCAGGTATGGAAGGGGTCTACCCTGCTGAACCCGGAGCCGCCGGTGCTGGTCAGCTGCGGCAGCCCCGAAAAGCCGAATTTGATCACCGTGGGCTGGACAGGCACAATCTGCACCCAGCCGCCCATGCTGTCCATCAGCGTGCGGCCCGAGCGGTACAGCCACCATTTAATTAAGGAGAGCGGTGAGTTCGTTGTGAACCTGCCCACCGAGAGCCTTGTCCGCGCCATCGACTGGTGCGGCGTCAAGAGCGGCCGCGATGTGGATAAGTTCGCCGCCATGCACCTTACCGCTGCGCCTGCCGCCAAGGTCGGCACCGTGCTTGTCGAGGAAAGCCCCGTAAACCTTGAGTGCAAGGTCACACAGGTCATTCCGCTGGGCAGCCACGACCTGTTTTTGGCCGAATGTGTGGCCGTGGATGTCGATGAGCGGCTGCTTGATGAGAGCGGCAAGCTCTGCCTGAACAAGGCGAAGCTCATTGTGTACAGCCACGGCGATTATCTGGCGCTGGGCCGCAAGCTGGGCAGCTTTGGGTACAGTGTGCGGAAGAAGAAAAAGAGCATTAAAAAATAATGCCGCAGGCTTTGCAGAGGAGGACGCCCCCTACTGCTGCTCTGCTAAAGCACAAACAAAAGCACCGTTCACAGAGATTTTTCTCCGTGAACGGTGCTTCTTTTTTTACAGTATCCCCTTACTCTTGAGAATGCCGACCAGCACTACGATGACCAGTGCAGCAACACAGACGCCGATGAAGATGTCTATGTATTTCAGCGGAACCTTGCGGAACTTCTCGTAGAAATTCTCAAAGGCATTCAGCTGGCTGCGGTCGGGGCGGTCGGGTTTCTTTTCGGTCTCGGGAGTAGTCTTTTCTTCGCCCATAGGTTACTTCTTCGCCAGATACTTGCGCAGGTCAAGGGCAACGGCGATGACGATGACAAGGCCCTGTGCAATGTAGGTGTAGGCGGGGTCGACGCCGAGGAACTGCAGGCAAATCTTCAGGACTTCAAAGACCAGAACACCGACCAGAACGCCGGAGACCTTGCCAACGCCGCCGTTGGTGGAAACGCCGCCGATGGTGCAGGCCGCGATAGCTTCCAGCTCATAGCCGTTGCCGGTGTTGGTGGAAGCGCCGCCGGCCTTTGCGCCGACGAGGAAGCCGCCGAGAGCATACATGCAGGAGGCCAGGATGTAGATGCGGATCAGGGACGCGGTGACGTTGACACCGGCAACCTGAGCGGCGTTCTCGTTGCCGCCGATGGCGTACATGTACTTGCCGTGACGGGTCTTATTGTAGAGGAACCAGAAGAAGATGCCGACAATCAGCGCAAAGATGGCCAGGAACGGGATGGGGCCCAGCGTGCCGCTGGCAACGGTCAGGTAGCTCTGCTTGTAACCGCCCATGGGCTGGTTGTTGGTGATGACGGAGCACAGGCCGTAAACGATGGTCTGCATGCCCAGCGTAGCGATGAAAGGAGGAACCTTCAGGAATGCGATAATGCAGCCGTTGATGGCACCGAAGCAGGCCATGATCGCCATGACGATCAGCAGGGCCACGGGCCACGGAATATCGGGCAGCCAGGGCAGCATGCGGGCAGAGTAGTCAACACTCTGCAGCAGCATGGCGGAGAAGCAGGCGGCCAGACCGACCTGGCGGCCGGCGGACAGGTCAGTGCCCTTGGTAATCAGGCATCCCGAAACGCCGCAGGCGATGATGAAACGCGGGGCGACGTTCAGCAGCAGGTTTTTGCCGTTTGTCTCGGTAAAGAAGTTCTGGGTCGTGCAGCCGACGAAGAGGGCCAGCAAAATGATCAGAATAATGATCGCGTTATTGGACAGGAATTTTTTAAAGTCGAATTTTTTCTCCATTTTCGGATCTCCTCCTTATTCAAACTGGGTAGCCAGCGTCATGATGTTCTCCTGGTTCGCCTTATCACCGTCGATAAAGCCGGTGCAGCGGCCATCGCACATGACCATGATGCGGTCAGACATGCCGATCAGCTCGCTCATTTCGGAGGAGATCATGATGATGCTCTTGCCCTGTTTGGCCATCTCGGCGATGATGCAGTAAATTTCATACTTTGCACCGACGTCGATGCCGCGGGTCGGCTCGTCCATAATGAAAACATCGGGGTCGTTGGCCAGCCAGCGGGCAATCAGCACCTTCTGCTGGTTACCGCCGGACAGCGATTGGATCTGCGTTTTGGAGGATGGCGTCTTGATGGACAGCTTGGCGACATTATCCTGCACGAGCTTTTCGATTTTGTTGTCGTCCAGCATGATGCCGCCGATCAGATACTTGTTCAGCGATGCAATGGAGACGTTATCCGCAATGGAAAGCACACCCAGAATACCGGTGGCGCGGCGGTCCTCGGTCAGCATGGCGATGCCGTTTTTGATGGCGTCCTGCGGCTGGTTGATGGTCAGTTCCTTGCCCTTATAGGTGATGGTGCCCGATGTGTGGCAGCGCAGACCGAACAGACCCTCCATCAGCTCGGTGCGCTGGGCACCGACCAGACCCGCAACACCGAGGATCTCGCCCTTGCGGACGTTGAAGTTGACGTGACGGAAGCTCTTGGGGTTGATGGACGTGAAGTCCTTGACCTCAAACACGACCTCACCGGGCGTATTCGAGCGCGGCGGGTAGAGGTTCGACAGCTCACGGCCGACCATCTTGGTGATGATCATATCGGTGGTCAGTTCCTTGGCCTCCCAGGTGCCGATGTACTGGCCGTCGCGCATGATCGTGACTTCGTCGCTGATGCGAAGAATTTCGTCCATTTTGTGGCTGATGTAGACGATGGAGACGCCCTTGGCGCGCAGCTCGTTCACGATGGTGAACAGTGCCTCGACCTCAGCCGCCGTCAGCGAGGAGGTCGGCTCGTCGAGGATCAGCACCTTGCAGTCTGCGGAGACCGCCTTGGCGATCTCAACCAGCTGCATCTGAGAAACGCTCAAGGTTCCGAGCTTTGCGTGCGGATCATAATTCAGGTGGACTTCCTTTAAGACCTTGGCCGCATCCGCGTACATCTTGTCGTGGTCGATGACGGTGACGGGTCCGTATTTCTTGGTTGGGTAGCGCCCGACGTAGATATTCTCGCCGATGGAACGCTCCGGGATGGGCTGCAGTTCCTGATGCACCATGGCAATGCCGCGGTTCAGTGCATCCAGAGGTCCCTTGATCTGAACCTCCTGCCCCTCATAAATAACCTTGCCTTCGTCCATGTGGTAGATACCGAACATACACTTCATCAAGGTGGACTTGCCCGCGCCGTTCTCTCCCATCAGCGCATGGACGGTGCCGGGTTTCAATTTCAGCTGTGCGTGATTCAGTGCCTTGACGCCGGGGAACGTCTTGACGACATCACACATCTCCAAGCGGTACTCTGACAATTCGCTGGCCCCCTTCTGCTTAATCTTTTTGTAACCTTTTTGCGAAAAAAGTGGGTGCGTGCGCACATGCACACGCACCCAGAATCAGCTTGCGTTACGCAGCGTAATTACGGATTACTGGAAGTCCTTAACGTTGTCGGGAGTGACCTTGACATAGTCAACATACACGCTCTGGCTGCCAGCCTCGAAGGTCTTGCCGCCCAGCAGCTCCTCCATGGAAGCAACAGCCTGCGTAGCCTGACCCTTAGCGTCGTTCAGAACGGTACCGGTCATGTTGCCGTTGGCAACTTCGTTCTTGGCAGCGTCCAGAGCGTCAACACCAACGAGGTAGATGTCCTTGTTGACGGTGCGGCCGGCAGCCTGAATAGCCTGCAGAGCGCCGATAGCCATATCATCGTTGTTGCAGAAGACAACCTCGATCTGATCGCCGAACTTGGCGAGGTCGTTCTGGCAGATTTCCTGACCCTTGTTACGGTCCCAGTCACCGCGCTGCAGGTCGAGCTGCTCGACCTCAACGCCGGCATCGGTCAGAGCCTTGACGGAGTACTCGGTACGCAGCTGAGCATCGATGTTCTCGGGGTCGCCCTGAATCATGATGTAGGAAACCTTGCCGTCGCCGTTGATGTCGCCCTTGTTCTCAGTGTCGAGGATCAGCTCGCCCTGGAAGGTGCCGGACTGAGCAGCGTCGCAGCCAACATAGACCAGCTTGTCGTAAGCGGACATCTGATCGGCGGTGGGCTCACGGTTGATCAGGACGGTGGGAACATCGGCACCCTTGACGGTGGAGATGATCTGGTCGGCAGCGGAGGTCATAACGGGGTTGATGATCAGTGCGTCAACGCCCTGAGTGATGAAGGTGTTGATCTGCTCGTTCTGCTTGGCCTGGTCGTTGTTGCCGTCAACGATGGTGACCTCGTAGCCCTTGCCCTCGAGGATCTCCTGCAGAGCATTACGGTAGGTAGTCATGAAGGCATCGTCGAACTTGTAGATGCAGACGCCGACCTTACCGCCCTGAGTGGCCTCGGTAACGCTCTCAGCTGCGCTCTCGGCAGCAGAGGTAGCGGCGGACTCAGTAGAGGCAGCCTCGCTGGAAGCGGGGGCGGAAGCGGAGCCGCCGCAAGCGGCGAGGGATACGGCCATGCAGCCAGCAACGGCCAGAGCAGCAAACTTTTTCATGATAAGTTTCTCCTTCTTTTTGCAGTGGATTTTTTTCGGGCCGCGGTAGAGGTGCGGACCCTGTTGACAGTTATTATAATACTCGGGTGCAGGGCAAAAAACAAGGTGAAATTTCACCGACAAAAGGGGGAAATTTTCACCGTTTAGGGCACTTTCCCCAATCCGAACCTGCCTTTTTTGTGCAGAAGGCCCACAAAAAATGACAAAACGGTTCATGTTGTTTTTATTTTGTAAGATTTTTGCAAACAAAAAACCTCCCTCTGGGAGGGAGGTCCAGACTGTCGATAAACCTAACGGGACGATTGCAACCTTTCGCTTGGTTTGTAGGGAACGGTCTTGACCGTTCCGTGCTGCCTTGCCAAAAGCACGACATTACGAGAAAACCGCGCGCCATTCGGCGCGATTTTATGCGCTGCGCGCGGCCAGATGTGCGGATGGGTCAAGACCCATCCCTACAAATATCCCGGAAACAGACTTTTTCTACAAGCTGACCGCACCCGATGCGTTTCGGGTGCGGTCTTTGCTTGTTATTCGGTTTCTATGCGCAGTAAATTGGCCTTGTCATCGTACTGGGTGCGGGTGCCGGTGATGTGGGGGATCAGGGCGTTGACCTCCATGACCAGCGCGCCCTCGGCGGTCAGATAGGGCTGGCCGTCCATCAGGTTTTCCTTGCCGTCAACCAGCAGGTGGGTGACGCCGACCTGCGCTGTCACGGTGTGCCCGCCGCTGTGCAGCGTCAGGCAGCCCCCGGCGGCGTTCCAATCATAGCGGAAGGCATCGGGGATGACCGTCTGCAGCCGCTCCAAAATGCAGAGCACCGCGCCCCAGACGCGGCCGTTCTCGTTGACGCTGCGCACGCCGCGGGTGTCCGGCTCCTGCCCGTTGACGAGGATCTTGGTGTAGCACTTGTCCTCCGGCTGGTATTTGGCGGCATCCGCCTGCGGGATGGGGATGAACGCATCGCGGCGCTGCGGCGCACAGGCGGCATAGTCCGGCAGGCAGCAGGGCAGCGGTGCGGCTGTCAGCGGCGAGAGGTCGGCGGGCTTGCTCTGCAGTGTGATGACGCTGCGGAGGCTGCCCATCACGGCGGTCAGGCGGATGGTGCCGGGCGCTGTGCCCGCACGCAGAAATACGCGGTTGGTGCCGCACTCAGCATAGACATGGTTTTGGTGGATGACGCTGTCGTCATGGCCGTAGCCCGCAAAGCGGCCGCTGTTGTAGCCGCCCAAAAACTGTGCGGGGCCGTCCAATGTGAAGTCAATGCGCGCATCGCAGAGCGGGCAGACCAGCCCGGCGCTGTCCTGCACGGCAATATCGACATAGGCGATGTCGGCCCCGTCGGCGGCAAGGCCGCCCGGTGCGGTGTGCAGCGTCAGCCGCAGGGCGGCGGGGCTGTCGGCGGTTTCCAGCCTGTCAGACGCGGCGGGCGTGCCGTCATAGCCGTAGCCCACGGCCTCGACCCAGCCGGACTGGGTCACATCCACGCCGGGGAAGGCGAACACAAAGGTGTTCTGCGGCTTGTCGCACCGCCCGACACGGCGCCCGTTGACGAGCAGCTCGACCGCGGCAACCGGGTAGCTTGCCACCACATACACCGTCTTATGGTGCGGGTCGCGGGTGTGCCAGACGCCGGTGCCCTCCCAATAGGTGCCGTTAAAGCGCTTTTCTTCATAGCGATAGTTGGCAGCGGTGGGGGCGGGGTAGTTCCAGTGGCCGATGATCTTGACGGCGGGGGCTTCGCTCTGCATAACGCGGAAGCAGTCAAAGCTCTGCTTTTTGGTCCGGCAGGGATCGACGCGGCCGCTCATGCGGGCGTTTTCGCTGTAGGACTGGCGGCCATGCTGGGCAGAGTCCGTCCAGCAGAGCGCCGCACAGGCGCTGTAGTAGTTCTTGCCGGAGGCACCGCCCATCCGATCGTTGAAAAACTCGGCGTAGCCGCGCGCGTTTTCAAGCGCGAGTTCTTCGCTGGTCAGGTCGTAGAAGTCGTACCCCATGGCTTTTTTGCCGCCCTTGCCGACCCAGCGGTTGCGGTAGTCGAAATCCGGCGGGGTGAAGTCGTCCCAGATGCGGCGGGGGGCCTCCTCGCGGCTGTACTCGGTCTCGGTGACGGGGCCGTGCTGCGACAAAAAGCGGGCGGCGTGGCGGTTCAGCATCGTGCCGACATACTCGCTCTCGTTGACGACATCCTCGGTGTTCAGGGTGCGGCAGCCCATAAAGCGCCCGCCGTGGGGGTCCAGCCGCTGCTTGAGCAGCCGCATCTCCCGCATGTGCTCGCGGGAGATCGAGTTGTTGCCGGCCTCCCAGAACAGAATGGACGGATGGTTGCGGAAGGCGATGATGACATCGCGCATCAGCTCTACGCGCTGGTCCCACTGGCGGCCGAAGCTCTCCTTCTCCTTGTCACCGGCGGGCTGGGTGCAGACGATGCCGCGGCGGTCAAACGCGCGGACATCGGCGGGGCTGCCCGCCACATGCATAAAGCGGATGTGGTTGGCGTTGCTCTCGCGGATGAGGGCGGCGTCCTCATCGTGCAGCCACTCGGGCGCAATGCCGATGGCCGCCCACTCGTTGGCGGCGCGCTGGGCGTAGCCGCGCAGCCACTGCACCGCGCCGTTGATGCGCAGGCCCCGGTCCTTGTCGTAGCTTACGGCGCGGAAGCCGGTCGTCAACTGCTGGGCGTCGGCCTTTTCGCCGTTTACAAACAGCTCAGCCTCCACGGTGTAGAGGTAGGGGTCGTCGATGCTCCAGAAGCGCAGCGGCAGGGTGTCGGCCCCGGCGTGCAGCACGGTGACCGCCATGGAATCCGTGGTGGTCGGCGCGGGCAGGCTTTCGTCCTCCACAGGGCGGTAATGCCCGGGCACAGCCTCATCGGGGATATAGGCGTCCGCCGGGGTGATGCTCAGCGGCGGGACGGTGCGGCCCGTGGGGGCTGCGGTGGCCGGGGCGCCGTCAAAGATGGCGGCAACGCTGCCGTCCGGGCGGCGCAGCGTGATGCGCAGCTGGGCGGAAACGGGGACCTTGCCCTCGTTGCGGATCTCGGCCTCGACCCGGATATCCGCCGTGGCGTTGTCCAGATCAAAATTTCGGCCGTAGACATAGAGGCCCTTGGTCTGCAAATTGGAGTAGAGCGGCAGCGTCAGATAGACATCGGGCTTGAAAAACACCTGCACGGGGCGGGTGATGCCGCCGACCGAGGGATTGAAGTCGTTGCAGTTCCAGAAAAAGGGGACGCCCACGCGGTCGGCGGGGACGGCCTGCTCCTGCGGAAAGAGATAGCTGCCGGGGACAGCATCGGGCTTGTTGGGGGTCTCGGCAATGCAGAACGGCGCATTGCGGGTGGCGGTGTTGTCGGTCGCAATGGCGATGAGGTTCGGCGCATCGTACCGCACATAGGGCGTGATGTCAAAGCCGAACGGCGCAACGCCGGCCTCATAGTAGCCGGCCAGCGTGCCGTTGACATAGAGGTAGCAGGTCTGGCGCAGCCCCTCAAATGCCAGCAGCACCTTGTGGTTTTTGTGCTGCGGCGGGATGGTGAGCATATTGCGGTAGAACGCTGCCGTGCGGCGCTGGCCGCTGCCGCCGTCCTGAATGCGGTCGCGGAACAGATCCTCATCATTGAAGGTGTGGGGCAGCGTGACGGGCTGCCAGCCGGTTTCCCGGTAGTCGGCCTCGTAAAAGGCGTGTCCCCCGGCGTCCCGGTGGGCGTCAACGGCCTTTGCCATGGGGAAGGCATCCGCCCGCAAAAAGTGCCAGCCGTGGTGGAAATAAAAGCTTTCGCCTTGCAGTGTAGACATAGCGTTTTCTCCCTGTCAGATGTGCTGTATACAGTTGCAGGCCCGCGATCTTATCTTTATCATACGCGCTGCCGCGGCGAAAAACAAGTGTCATTTGATGGGCAGAAGGTTTTGAAATTACGGTGCAGCGATGAATATTAGGATATGGAAATAGGATATGTTTGCCGGCAGCAGGGCGGCGTGACCCAACCCCGCCGGCAAAGCGGGGCACCCGGGGCAAGGCTGTGCGGTAAAACTTCCGCAGCCGTAAGGCAGCAGCAGCTTCAAAAACGCTCTTTGTCAAAATGCACAAAACAGACAGGCGCTGTGTATAAAATATTCACAATTTCAACCCGAAACAGCAAACGATAGTGCCGGTAGATATAAGGATTGTTTTGTGTGTCATCTGCCTGTATAATTGCGCTGCATCGTGAAATATAATGAAAATTTTCGCGCGTTTTTGATTGTAGCCAAATCCGCAGAGCAGGGGATACAATGGAAGCAACGAAACAGCCGCCGCCGGATGACGAGGGCCCGCGATCCCGACCAAAGCACCGCGGCCGCCGGCTGATGAGAACACAAAGCAAGGAGGAAACGCTTATGGCACAAACCACTGCGGTCAAGCAGAGCAAGGCCAATGCCCGCGCCCAGAAACAGCTGGGCCACAACACATGGCGCAAGGCGTTCATGCAGCACTACTGGTTATATATCATGATGCTGCCGGCACTGCTCTACATGATCATCTTCAATTACCTGCCGATGACGGGCCTGTATATGGCATTTACCGATTTCAGCCCTTTCAACGGCGACACGATTCTGGAATCTGTGTTCGGCAGCCCCTTTGCCGGGCTGAAGTACTTCAAAAAGCTCTTCACCGGCCCGGACTTCTGGACGCTGTTCCGCAATACGCTCTCCATCTCGCTGGCCAACCTTTTCTTCGCCTTCCCGGCCCCCATCATTCTGGCGCTGATCTTAAATGAGCTGCGCTGCAAATGGTTCAAGCGCACGGCGCAGACGCTGGTCTACATCCCCCACTTTGTCTCCATCGTCATTGTGGCGGCGCTGACTTTTCAGATGTTCTCCACCACGGACGGCGCCATCTACCATGTGCTGACCCAGATCTTCGGCGCGAATGCGCCCGACCTGCTCAGCGACCCCAAGCTCTTTCCCGCGCTGATCGTCGGCCAGAATATCTGGAAGGAGACCGGCTACGGCACCATCATCTATCTGGCGGCGCTGTCCAGCGTGGATGTGCAGCTGTATGAGGCTGCCAAGATTGACGGCGCAGGCCGCTGGCAGCTGATGTGGCATGTCACGCTGCCCGCCATCCGCGGCACCATCGTCCTGATGCTGATCATGAAGGTCGGCCAGCTTCTGAACACCAGCTACGAGCAGATCTTCCTGATGCAGAACTCGATGAACCGCGCCGCCTCCGATGTGTTTGACACCTATGTCTACACCAAGGGCATCACGGGCGGTCAGTATTCGCTGGCAACCGCCGCAGGTTTGTTCAAATCCACCATCAGTATGATACTGGTCATAACCGCCAACAAGATCGCCAAGCTGTTCGGCGAGTCCGGCCTGTACTAAAGAAGGGAGCTGTGCTACAATGACAATGCCCTTTACCCATAAGAAAGACGAGGTGCGCGCCACCGGCACGCTGGAAGCCCGCACCCCCGGCGATCAGGCTGTACAGGTTCTTTTGTATGTCATCATTGCGCTGGTGGCGCTGGCCTGTGTGCTGCCCTTCATCTATGTGGTGGCCGGCTCCTTTGCGACCGAGCGTGAGCTGACCGAGCGTCCCTTCTTCCTGATCCCGCAGGATGTATCGCTGAACGCCTACCAGTACATCCTCAAGCAGGGCGATGTGTTCCGCGGACTGAAAAATTCGGTGATCGTCACCCTGATCGGCACGCTGATCAATATGTTCGTCTCCTGCACGATCGCCTACCCGCTGTCCCGCCCCTACCTCAAGGGCCGCAACGGCTTTATCAATATGGTCATCGTCACGATGCTGTTCACCGGCGGCATGGTCCCCGCCTACATTATGGTGGTCAATGTGCTGCATCTGGGCAACACCTACTGGGCGCTCTGGCTGCCCACGGCGATGAGCGCCTTCAACATGATCATCATCAAGAACTACTTCCAGGGTATCCCCATGGAGCTGGAGGAGGCCGCCATCATTGACGGCTCCAACGATCTGATCACCTTCGTGCGCATCATCCTGCCGCTGTCCGCGCCGGTGCTGGCCTCGGTCAGCCTGTTCTACGCGGTCAGCCACTGGAACAGCTACTTCAACGCGATGCTGTACATCAACAACTCCGACATGGAGGTCATCACCATCGTGCTGCGGCGTCTGGTGTTCCTGACCACCCAAGTGGCCGAGGATTCCACCTTCGACTGGGGCGCAGCCGGTATGCCGCCCATCAAGGCTGTCAAGATGGCCACTACGGTGCTGTCTACCCTGCCGATCCTCTGCATCTATCCGTTTGTGCAGAAGTTCTTTACCCAAGGTGTCATGGTCGGCTCGGTCAAGGGCTGATACCAAGCAATACAACCACTTTTATACAAAAAGGAGAAAAACGAAAATGAAAAAGGCACTTGCCCTCTCTATGGCGCTGGCGATGTCCGCCGCCATGCTCGCAGGCTGCGGCGGCTCCGCCTCCGGCAGCACCTCCTCTTCCGGCGCTGCTTCCTCTGCGGGCAGCACTGCCTCCGGCACCCCCACCGTCAGCTTTATGATTCCCGACTTCACCGGCCATGTGCTGAGCAATGAACATTCCGATGAGGTCATCGCCAAGTACGAGGCCTACACCGGCACCCATGTCGAGTGGCGCACCGAGGCCAACGACACCTACAGCGAGAAGTTCGGCCTGACCCTGATGGACAAGGACAACATGCCGATGATCCTGACCGCCACCAAGACGCTGGACCAGAACGCCAACGCAGCCGATGCTGCCAAGCGCGGCGCCTTCTGGGATCTGACCGAGTATCTGCAGGACAGCGAGGCCTACCCCAACCTGTCCCAGATCAGCCCCGATGTTCTGAAGGGTCTGACCGTGGACGGCCAGATCATCGGCATCCCCCGCGCCCGCGCCATCGGCCGCAACGGTCTGGGCTACCGCACCGACTGGGCCGAGGCCGTGGGCATCACCGAGGCCCCCAAGACGGTCGAGGATGTCTATGACATGCTCTATAAGTTCACCTATGACGATCCGGACGGCAACGGTGCCAACGACACCTACGGTCTGGAAATGTGCAAATACACCGGCCCGTGGGATATTATCCAGACATGGTTCGGCTGCGGCAACGGCTGGGTCGAGCAGGACGGCAAGCTGGTTCCCGTACACCAGACCGCTGAGTACAAGGAGGCCCTCGACTGGATGCGCAAGATCTACGCCGATGGTCTGGTCCGCCCCGACTGGGCGACCGTGGACACTGCCAACTTCCAGGTTGACAGCCAGAAGGGCGTCACCGGCGTCTTTGTGGACACGATGGACGGCACCAAGCGCATCTGGAAATACTTTGAGGACAACGCCATTGCCGATGTGAACGATGCCTCCAAGATTGCCACCATGACCTCTGTCGGCCCCATCAACGGCCACACTCTTGCCACCACCGGCTACAACGGCTTCTACCTGATCACCAAGTCCGGTGCCAAGACCGAGGAGGATGTCAAGGCCTGCCTGCACTTCCTTGACAAGATGTGCGACCCCGAGATGATGGCGCTGGCCGACTACGGCCTGCAGGACATCTGCTATGACATCAACGCGGACGGCAAGCTTGTCCCCAACGGCAAGTACGACACCACCAACTGCCCGCAGGCCGGTCTGAATCAGGCTGTGCCCTATGTCCCCTACCTGACTGAGCAGAACCCCGATTACCAGCTCGAAAAGGCTGACTATCAGCTGGCTTACGAGGAGAGCATTGCCAACAATGTGCAGTATGCCGTGTTCAACCCCGCGCTGGGCTATCTGACCCAGTCCGACACCTACGCCGAGTGCGGCAGCGACCTTGTCCAGATTCTGGACGATGCCCGCACCCAGTATATCTGCGGCCAGATCGACGAGGCCGGTCTGCAGGCTGCCTTCGACCAGTGGAATGCCCGCGGCGGCACGCAGGTCATTGAGGAAGTCAACGCCCTGTACGCAGCAGATAAAGCCTAATTGAATGTGAGCGCCGCAGCGGATGTTGCGGCGCTCTTTTATGATGGAGGGAAAGTCCATGCAGATCTCTGTGCGCAGCCAGACGGCTGCCGAAACCACCCTTAGCTGGCAGCCGGTGGCCGGGGCCGCCCGCTACCGCATTTTGTGGAGCGACCGCCCTGGCGAGACCGTGCGGTTCAAAACGGCAGGCGAGAGCGGGGAAAGCCTTTTCACCTTCTGCCGCTCGACGCATATCCCCTACTACATTAAGGTGCAGGCGCTGGCAGAAAACGGGACCCTGCTGGAGGAAAGCGCCCCCGTGCAGACCCCCGTGGGCCGCGTGCTGCAGCAGCAGCTGGAGGCGCTGTCCCGCGGGCTGGTGGCTGTCACGGCAAACACCGGTGTGTTTATCAGCTGGCGGCTCTTTAAAAGCGAGGTCACCGGCCACAACGCCACCGGCCTGACCGGCACCGACTTTGTCCTGTACAAAAACGGCGTCAGGCTCGCCACCGTGACCGACAGCACGAACTATCTGGACGCGCAGGGCACAAGCGGGGATACCTACGCCGTGGCCCCGCTGGTAAACGGCGTAGAAGGGCCCGCCTGCAGGGGCGTAAAGCCGTGGCAGAAGGGGTACTATGAGCTTCCGCTGCAAAAGCCGGCGGACGGCGTGACCCCGGCCGGGGAGCCCTTTGCCTACCACGCCAATGATATGAGTGTGGGTGATATTGACAATGACGGCGAGTACGAGTATTTTGTAAAATGGGATCCCGATAACTCCCATGATGTGTCGATCAAGGGCTACACCGGGCGGTGCTTTATCGACTGCTATAAGCTGGACGGCACACTGGTCTGGCGGCTGGACATGGGGCAGAACATCCGCGCCGGAGCGCACTATACCCAGTTTATGGTGTACGACTTCAACGGGGACGGCAGGGCCGAGATGGCTGTCAAGACCGCGCCCGGCACCGTGATGACCCGCTTTGCGCCGGACGGCACCGTGCTGTCCCGCCGGTATATCACGATGCCGCAGAAGGATCTGGACGCCGGGTACAGCCACGCGGACAACTATGTCTGCACGGCGCAGGATTACCGCCTGCATATGGCCGAGGTGTTCCGCCGCTGGCACACCCACCCCGAGGTCGTAAACGGCCGCTGGCCCGCCACGGTGGAGCAGTGCTTCGGCCTTGCGCCGCAGTACGCCTACCCCCTGTGCGAGGCTGATGCCCTTGCGCTGGCCGACTATTTCCTTGATGTGTACGCGCCGAGCCGCAGCCCCAAAAACGAGCTGCGCAGGTTCGAGGGCTTTATCTTTGACGGCCCCGAGTACCTGACGATGTTCGGCGGGGACGGCGCCGAGCTGGACACCATCGACTACCCCTACCCCCGCGTGGATGACGGCCTTTTGTGGGGCGATTATGCAATGCCCCGCATCGAGCCGTGCAACCGCGTGGACCGCTTTAACGCAGGGGTGGCCTATCTGGACGGCGAGCGCCCCTATCTGATCGCCTGCCGCGGCTACTACACCCGCGCCACGCTGGCGGCCTATGACTTTTTTGAGAACCGCTTTCACAAGGTATGGGGCATCGACTCCGGCTTTGTGCCGATGGCGAACCCCTTTAACGACAGCGGCTGCCACCTCGCTGTCGGCACCGACCCTGTGTACGGCATTCTGGCCGGGCAGGGCAACCACAGCATTTCGACCGCCGACATTGACGGGGACGGCTGCATGGAAATTGTGTACGGTGCGGCAGCCATCGACCATGACGGCAGCCTGCTCTACTCCAAGTACGGCACCCTGCCGGACGGCAAGACCCGCGCCAAGTTTGGCCACGGCGATGCGATGCATGTGGCCGACATCGACCCCGACAGCCCCGGTCTGGAGATCTTCAATGTTTATGAGGAGGGCGAGCGCGCCCCCTACGGCTGGGCGCTGCGCGATGCCGAGACCGGCAATGTCCGCTTTGGCGAATATGCCGAGGAGGATCTGGGCCGCTGCATGATCGGCAAGATCGACCCTGATACCCGCGGGCTGCAGGTCTGGGTCAAGGATGTGTACGATGTAAACGGTCACAGGCTGGAGCTGCCCACCCCCGGCACCAACATGAAAATCTACTGGGCGGGCGACCTTTCGACCCAAGTTACCGACGGCGCTGACTACCTGCACGGCAGCCAATACGGCGTCATTAACGATCTGACCCACGGCGTCATGCTGCAGCCCGCGGGCACCGCCACCAACAACGGCACCAAGGGCAACCCCTGTCTGGTGGCCGATGTGCTGGGTGATTTCCGTGAGGAGCTGCTGGTGCGCACGGCGGACGACACCGCTATCCGCATCTACACCACCACCGATCTTACCCCCCACAAGCTGTTTACCCTGATGCACGATGCACAGTACCGCTGCGGCGTGGCATGGCAGAACAACTGCTACAACCAGCCGTGCTACCCGTCCTTCTACTATGCAGGCGACATGGATTTTGCCAATGTGCTGCCGCAGCTGAACGCCAAGCCTACCCTCTGGATGGCGGGCGATTCCATTATGCAAAGCTACGCCCCCGAAGACAAGCCGGTGACGGGCTGGGGCGAGGTGCTGCACACGCTGGCGCACGGTGACGCTGTATGCCAGGCCGACCACCGCGCGGACTGCCCCTTCCCGCAGGAGATGCGCTACGAGCTGCCGGGCCTTGTCATTGACAACTGCGCCATGGCGGGCCGCAGCAGCAAGACCTTCCGCGAGGAGGGGCGGCTGGACGACATTGCCGCGCATATCCGCCCCGGTGATCTGCTGGTGGTCAGCTTCGGCCACAACGATGCCAACCGCAGCAAAGCCGAGCGCTATGTCCCGGCGGACGCCTTCGGCGAGAGCCTGCGCCCCTTCTGGGACGCTGCCCGCAGTCACGGTGCGGTGTGCATCTTTGCCTCCCCCGTGGCGATGCGCGAGTTTGACGAGGACGGCGTCTGCCACCCCTCGTTTGCCGCCTACCGCGAGGCGATGCACGCCTTTGCCGCCGAGGTCGGCGCACCGTTTATCGACCTTGGTTCCGCTACCGCCGCCGCCAACACCGCCTTTGGTGCCGAGCGCTGCAAGGCCCGCTATATGTGGGTGGACGCAAAGCAGGACAACGCCCACCAGCAAAACGCCGGTGCCTGCCGCACGGCACAGGCCTTTGTGCAGCAGCTTTTGCAGGATACCACCCCGGCACTGGATGTGCTGCGGGCGAACTTTAAATAAAATTTGACAAAAAAGAAGGGCTTGTTTATGAACTACACCGAACCGAAGGTCATTTACACCTGTTTCCCCGGCGGCAAGCATAAGGTGCTGACGATGAGCTATGATGACGGCCGTTTGGAGGACCGCCGCCTTGTCGAGCTGTTCAACCGCTACGGCATCCGGGGCACCTTCAACCTGAACGGCGGCCTGCCCCGCCCCGAGCGCATCCCGGAGAGCGAGTGGGTTGAGCTGTACAAGGGGCATGAGGTCGCCTGCCACACCTACCATCACCCCACCATCTCCCGCAGTCCGCTGGACCAGACCGCCCGGCAGGTGCTGGCCGACCGTATGCAGCTGGAGGGCGTCATGGGCTACCCCGTGCGCGGCCTTGCCTACCCCAACGGCAGCTGGACACCGGAGATCGCCGCCCTGCTGCCCGCGCTGGGCATCCGCTACGCCCGTGTGGTGGGCGACACCCACGACTTTGCGATGCCCCACGATTTTATGACATGGAAAGCCACCTGCCACCACACCCACAATCTTTTGGAGGACGGCAAGCGCTTTGTCGAGCTGTATAAGACGCAGTATCTCTACATGATGTATGTCTGGGGCCACAGCTTTGAGTTCCGCACCGAGGAGGACTGGGCCCTGATGGAGCAGTTCTGCCAGCTGGCCGGCGGGCGCGAGGACACATGGTACGCCACCAACATCGAGATCGTGGACTACATGGCCGATGCCGCCCGCCTGCAGTACACCGCCGCGGGCGATAAGGTCTGCAACCCCAACGCCCAGTCCATCTGGGTCGAGGTGGACGGCCGCCACTATGAGATCCCCGCCGGAAAGACGGTGGCGCTGGTATAAGCAGATTCGCAATTTGAAAAGGAGAGAGCAATGGCAAACCTGATTTTTGACAAGGCCCAAATTGAGGCTACCATCGACAAGATCGTGGACCGCACGATGCGGATGGACATGACATGGGACTGGCCCTGCGGTGTTGCCTACTACGGCATCTGCGAGGCATATGAGGTCACCAAAAACGAGCGCTACCTGCAGCTGGTCAAGGACCGCGTGGACGAGTATATCGAGCTGGGCCTGCCGAGCTGGACGGTCAACACCTGCTCCATGGGGCACTGCCTGATCACCCTGTATGAGCATACCGGTGATGAAAAGTATCTGGACATCGCCAAAAGCAAGGTCGAGTATCTGGAAAAAGAAGCGCTGCGCTTCGGCGATCATGTTCTGCAGCACACCGTCTCGGTCAACAACGACTTTCCCGAGCAGGCATGGGCGGATACGCTTTTTATGGCGGGCTTCTTCCTGCTGCGGATGGGCGTGCTTTTGAAGGACGAGGCCCTGATTGATGATGCGCTGAACCAGTATTACTGGCACATCAAGTACCTGCAGGACCCCGAGAGCGGGCTGTACTACCACGGCTACAACAACATCACCGGCGACCATATGTCGGGCATCAAGTGGGGGCGCGCCAACGCATGGGCGGCCTACACAATGGCGCAGGTCGGCGTGCGGTTGCCGCAGTGCTACCTCTACCCCAAGTTCTTGGATGTGGTCGGCAGCCTGAACGACCAGCTGGCCGCGCTCAAGCTTTACCAGACCGAGAACGGCCTGTGGCGCACGATCGTGGACGATGCCGCCTCCTATGAGGAGGTCAGCGCGAGCGCCGGTATCGCCGCCGCCATGATCACCAAGGGCAACCCCCTGCACATCAAGTACATCAACAAGGCAATCCCCGGTATGCTGGCCAATGTCAGCCCGGACGGCCGTGTGCTGAATGTCTCGGGCGGCACGGCGGTCATGAAGGACGCCGACGGCTACCGCGGCATCAGCCGCGACTGGATTCAGGGCTGGGGTCAGGGTCTGGCGCTGGCATTCTTCGCCGGTGTGCTGAACTACGACAATGTCCGCTCGGACGGCGCGTTGTAAGCAAGGGAGATTTTTCCTATGAAGCTGATTTACCCAATATTGCCTGAGGGCCGTTTCAAGGCACTGACACTGAGCTTTGATGACGGTCATATAGAAGACCGCCGCCTGACAGAGCTTTTTAACCAATACGGACTGCACGCAACCTTCAATTTGAATTCCGGCACCAGCGGGGCGGATCGCATCCCGCAGAGCGACTACGCCGCTTTGTATGCAGGGCATGAGATTGCCTCGCACGGCGTGCTGCACCCCGGAATGACGATGACCCCGCTGCCGCTGGCAGCACAGCAGGCACTGGAAGACCGCCGTATGCTGGAGCACCTGACACAATACCCGGTGCGCGGCTTCGCTTACCCCTTTGGGGAGAGCAATGACGCCGTGGCCGCCATGCTGCCCGCTGTGGGCATCCGCTACGCCCGCACGGTGGAGGATACCGGCAAGTTTAATTTCCCACAGGATTGGCTGCGCTGGGATCCGACCTGCCACATCTTTAACCATCTGCTGGAATATGGTCAGCGCTTTGTGGAGCGCACGAGCCTGCGCAAGCCGCTTTTGTTCTATGTCTGGGGTCACAGCTGGGAGCTGAACAGCAACGATGGCTGGGCGATGATGGAACAATTCTGTAAGCAGGTGGGCGGTCGTGACGATATTTGGTACGCAACCAATATAGCGATCTATGACTACATGCAGGCTGTAAACCAGCTTGAATTTACCGCCGATGCAGACCGTGTATACAACCGCAGCGCTGCCGACTGCTGGCTGTATGTGGATGGTGCCACAGTTCACCTTCCCGCAGGGCAAATTACAGCACTATAAAGCAAACGAGCAGAAACCCGACAATGCCGGGTTTCTGCTCGTTTATTGCTTTAGGTAGTACCGCAGATGTTTTAGCATATCAATTTTACAACCATTGCCAGCTTTCTCACTCACCTATGCCCTTCTGCTCTGCACGTGGGGCATGTTATGCGAAAAGTTTTTGAAAAAATTCCAGTGCAACATACCGAAGTCCCTACTTGAAATCGCTATTGTCTGCCAAGATGGAATCACGATATTGGCGCGGTGTCAACCCGGTTTGCTTGCGGAACACGCGGTAAAAGTAATTGTCATCGGGAAATCCAACCTGCTGCCCAACCTGCGCATTGGACAGGCTCGTATCCCCAAGCAGCTTCATCGCTTTTTGGACACGCAGCCGGGTGATCTGCTCATGGATACCGCAGCCGTAGGTTTGCCGGGAAAGATAATACAACCCTGTGCGGCTTATGGAAAGTGCCTGACAGAGAGCCTCACTTGTCAGTTCTTCGTGCAGGTGCTCGGCCAGATAGCGGCTGAGTTTCTCCTGCATACTGTCCGCAGCTAAGCGTGTCAGTCCCTTTTGATACAGGGCAGCTGCTGCAAGCGCCAGCAGGTCCGATGCCGATTTCAGCACCGGGTACGGCGTGCGCGGCAAAGCGTTGTAAGCTTCGCGCAGGGTGTCTGCGTCCACCTTATACGCGCCACAGCACTTTTGCGCATAATCCCATTCACCCTGCTCGTCGGCCCCCTGTACGATATGGCTCAACAGCAAAAAGCCCACCACAGCATCGTCGATCTGGATAGGCGTGATGACCTCAATCAGACCCGCATGACAGGGGTATATCACCGTTTTCTTTTGCCTTGTTGCCTTGCGGCAGGCAGCCTGATCACACAGGTAACAACCCGTTTTTCCGTTAGGAACACTGCGAATCAAGCGGCAATACAGCGGAAGCTCCGGCGGGTAGGAAAGCACCTCCATGCCAAAGGAATCAAAAACAACCGCACGCAGCCCTGTCAGACAGTAAAAATCCTGCAGCAGTACCAGAAGTTCTTTTTTATGAAACACTGTCCCCACGGCAGCGCACCCCTTCTGAACAATAAGATAGCTTTATGATACTGAGCAATACCCATTTTGTCAAGGCGAGGCCGCTATGATAGCCCACCACTTTTCTGCCCTGCAGGTAAAAGAAAAAGCCCTACCCCAAACGGGATAGAGCTTTGATTCGAGAAGCCGGCATCTACCTATTTTCACAGGCCGTTTCCAGCCAACTATCTTCGGCACAAGTGAGCTTAACTTCTGTG
>ERZ869979.121-NODE-121-length-21100-cov-4.958712_pt1 | contig 21100 bp, 17 predicted proteins | sample MGYA00521269_ERZ869979 | MGnify/ENA primary metagenome ERZ869979 (study PRJEB32232, sample SAMN07284974) | human gut metagenome | biome: human-associated habitat; material: feces | host: Homo sapiens | place: Tanzania | collected 2014-04-05 ... | reverse complement strand
CTGTTGCACTTTCCCTAAGGTCACCCTCGGCTGCCGTTAGCAGTTACCGTGCTCTGTGAGGCCCGGACTTTCCTCAGGGTGGTCAAAGCCACCCCGCCGCCGTATGTTCCACTCGTTTTCCGCTCCCCATAATACCATAAAAAAACAAGAATTGCAAGCCGTGCGAAAATTTGGTATACTATTACTATCTTTTGACAGTCGGAAGGAGGGGGCGGGATGCGGCTGTGTTTCACGGTGCCGCCGACGGCGGACGGTGTGCTGCTCCGCTCTTTCCTGCGTGCGTGCGCCGTTTCGACCGATCTTGCCCGGGCGGTCAAGTTCCACGGCAGCGGCTTTTTCGCCGATGGGGTACCCATCCTCGCCAACCGGCGGGTGGAGGCGGGGCAGGTGATCTCGTTCACGCTGCCTGCAGACGGTGCGGGCGTTGCGCCCCAGCCGGAGATCCCGGTACAGGCCGTCTACGAGGACGCCTTTGCCCTTCTGCTGGAAAAGCCGCCCCATCTGGCCGTCCACCCGACCCTGAATTATCCGCTTGACACGCTGGCCAACGGGTATGCGGCATGGGCGGCGGCGCGGGGCGAAAGCCCGGTGTTCCGCCCCGTGAACCGGATCGACAAGGACACCAGCGGCCTTGTCCTTGCGGCCAAAAACAGCTACGCCGCACCGTTGCTGGCGCAGAAGGTCGAAAAGCTCTATTATGCCATTGTGGAAGGGGAGCTTCCGCTGGGGCCGGGCGTCATTGACGCCCCCATCGGGCGGCAGGGCAGCAGCATCATCGGGCGGTGTGTCACCCCCGAGGGAAAGCCCAGCCGCACCGAGTATACCATAATAAAGGCCGAACACGGCCTCAGCCTCGCGGCCTGCGTGCCGGTGACCGGCCGCACCCACCAGATCCGGGTCCACTTTGCCTCCATCGGCCATCCGCTGGCCGGTGACGACCTCTACGGCGGCAGCCGGGAGAGGATCGGGCGGCAGGCTCTCCACTGCGCCCGGCAGACCTTCGTGCTGCCGGAATGCCGGACGCTGCCGGACGGCGTCGAGATCGCCATGCCGCTGCGCGGGAGATCCGTCACCGTCACAAGCCCGCTTCCGGCGGATATGGCGGCACTGCTGGACGTCACTTTATGACAAAAGCGTGAAAAGAACGTGAAAGTACCGCCCAATTTTTGTGACAAATCTTGTTTCATCCGGGCGGAAGTGTATAATAAAAGAGAGCATTTTTGTGTCTGCCCGGGGCAAAGGGCAGGCCATAGCCATAGATCCTGAATGAATCGCAGGAAGGAGCATCCCCTTTTGGTTGACGAAAAGACAAAGCAAACCCGGCAGGACGAGCAGCCCGCGTCGCTGCCGGTGAAAACGCGCGGCGAAAAGCTGCGGTCGCGCTGGGCGCAGATCCAGTGCAGCCGTCTGCTGCGCCGCCATCGGTTCCGCCGCAAGACCCAGAACCACATGAACCGCTTCTCCGCCAAAGTGCGTGCCACGCCGCTGCTGCTGGCGTTGGGCGAACTGTTTTACGCACTGGGCTTTGCAGCCGAATACGCGGCGGTGCGGCTGGGGCGCGGTGTCCGGAACGCCGCCCTCATGGTGGCATATACCGCAGCAAAGGTGTGCCGCGATCTGGCGGTCATCGCGTTCCCGGGGGCTGCCCAGCTCTTCAAGGACATTTTCGGCCCCATCTACCGGTTCTTCCGGGGCATCGGTGCCCTGCTGATCCACGCAAACGGCATCCGGAAGCAGCAGGGTTTCGGCGCGGCAGTCCGGGCAGGCGGCCATTACTTCATCAGCGGCATCCGGCGGAACGGGAAGCTTCTGCCCCGGATGGCCATGTATCTGCTGCCCCTTGCGGCGTTCGGCCTGTTTTTTACCGTTTACACCGGTGCCGTCGCCCAGCCCTACGCGCTGGCTGTGCAGGTGAACGGCCAGACCGTCGGTTATGTGGCCAATGAGGACGTGTTCAACTCGGCCCGCGACGATGTGCAGCAGCGCATCAACTACGCCGGTACGGATAAGACCGAGTGGACCATCGAGCCGACCTTCACCCTCTCGGTCGCGCACCAGGTGCTGGACGAAAACGAGATGGCCAACGCCATCCTGAGGAACTCCAGCGACGAGATCAGCGAGGGCACCGCCCTCTATCTGGACGATCAGCTGACGGCGGTGTGCGCGGACGGCGACGCCCTGCGCAGCTACATCGAAAGCCTGATCGCGCCCTACGAGAACACCGACGACCCCAACACCACCGTCGGCTTCAACAAGGCCGTCACCCTCGAGGAAGGCATCTACTTCAACGAGAGTTTTGAGGATTACAACGATATCACGTCGATGCTGTCCGGTGTGCAGCAGGCGGAAAAGATCTATACCGTCCAGAACGGCGATACCCTCTGGGCCATTGCGCAGAAGAACGATCTGACCTTCAAGGAACTCTGCGCCCTGAATACGAATTTCAAGGGTGCCCCCCTGACCGAGACCTCCAATATTCAGGTCGGCGACCAGCTGATCGTCACCAAGCAGGAGGCCATGCTGGAAGTCCGGATCACCAAGATCGAAGTCCGGCAGGAGGAGATCCCCTTCAGCACCGAGACCACCCAATCCAACGAGTACACCAAGGGCACCACCAAGACGCTGCAGGAGGGCGAAAACGGCCTGCGCAACGTCACCCTGAAGAATGTCTACGATACCAACGGCACCCTTGTGGAGCAGACCGTCCTCTCCACCGAGACCGTCAAGGAGCCGGTGAACAAAAAGGTGGTCGTCGGCACCAAGAAAGTCACTAGCGGCACCAAGTACATCACCGGCAGCGGCCAGTTCATCTGGCCGGTTCCGAACTATCGCAATTGCTCCCGCTGGTACGGCGGCCGGCACAAGGGTGTGGATATCTGCGCACCGGCAGGCACGCCGATCTACGCCACTGCCTCCGGCACGGTCACCAAAGCTGGCTATAACCGCGCGGGTGCAGGCAGCAATTACGGCTACTCGGTCATCATCAGTCATTCGGGCGGGTATACTTCGGTCTACGCCCATTGCCTGTCTCTGACCGTCCACGCGGGGCAGAGCGTCCGGCAGGGGCAGCTGATCGGCTACGTCGGCAGCACCGGCCGCTCCACCGGTAACCACTGCCACTTCGAGATCCGTCACAACGGTTCGTATATCCCGCCGCAGAACATTTTCCCCGGGAAAAAGTAACCCTCTCAAACCAAGAGCAATCTGCTCAAAGGGCAGGCTGCCCTTCCATCCAACCTCTCCGTCATCCCATGCGGGATGCCACCTCTCCTAGTAGGAGAGGCTTTGGCAAGGAAATAAAGGAAATCACATCACATATAAAGGAGTATCACCATGAGCAAAGTTCTGATCATCGGCTGCGGCGGCGTGGCCTCCGTCGCGATCCACAAGTGCTGTCAGGTGCCGGAGGTCTTCTCCGAGATCTGCATCGCCAGCCGCACCAAGGCCAAGTGCGACAAGCTGGCCGCAGAGCTGGCACCCAAGACCGCCACCAAGATCACCACGGCGCAGGTCGATGCCGACCACGTGGAGGAGGTCATCGCCCTCATCCGGAGCTACCAGCCCGATCTGGTGATGAACATCGCCCTGCCCTATCAGGATCTGACCATCATGGACGCCTGCCTTGCCTGCGGCGTCAACTACATGGACACCGCCAACTATGAGCCGGAGAACACCGACGACCCGGAGTGGCGTGCCATCTACGAGAAACGCTGCAAGGAGGCAGGCTTCTCGGCCTACTTCGATTACAGCTGGCAGTGGGCCTACGCCAAGAAATTCGAGGAGGCCGGTCTGACCGCCCTGCTGGGCAGCGGCTTTGACCCGGGCGTGACGCAGGCCTACTGCGCCTATGCCAAGAAGCATGAGTTTGACACCATCGACACCATCGACATTCTGGACTGCAACGGCGGCGACCACGGCTATGCGTTCGCCACCAACTTCAACCCTGAGATCAACCTGCGCGAGGTCTCGGCCCCCGGCAGCTACTGGGAGAACGGCCACTGGGTCGAGATCCCGGCCATGAGCATCAAGCGGGAGTACAACTTCGATCAGGTGGGCGAAAAGGATATGTACCTGCTCCACCACGAGGAGATCGAGTCGCTGGCCAAGAACATCCCGGAGGCAAAGCGGATCCGCTTCTTCATGACCTTCGGCCAGAGCTATCTCGACCATATGCGCTGCCTCGAGGATGTGGGAATGCTCTCCACCACCCCCGTTTCCTTCAACGGGCAGGAGATCGTGCCCATCCAGTTCCTCAAGGCTCTGCTGCCCGACCCCGCCAGCCTCGGCCCCCGCACCAAGGGCAAGACCAACATCGGCTGCATCTTCACCGGCAAGAAGGACGGCAAGGACAAGACCTACTACATCTACAACGTCTGCGACCATCAGGAATGCTACAAGGAAGTCGGCTCGCAGGCCATCAGCTACACCACCGGCGTGCCGGCCATGTGCGGCGCATTGATGCTCCTGACCGGCAAGTGGACCACCAAGGGCGTCCACACCGTCGAGGAGTTTGATCCGGATCCGTATCTGGAGGCTCTGGACAAGTACGGCCTGCCCCGCTCCGAGAGCCACGCCCCGGCTCTCGTGGACTGATGCGGCTGCGGGATGCCCGCCCGCCGTTTGCGGGTCTGGCACGCCTTGCACCGGAAGCCCTTGCCCAGCTGCCGACGCCCTGCTATCTGCTGGACGAAGCGCAGCTGAAACGCAATGGCGAGATCCTGCTGGGCGTCCAGCAGCGCACCGGGTGCAGGATCCTGCTGGCGCAGAAAGCCTTCTCCAACTTCAACTGCTATCCCCTGCTTGCGCCGTATCTGGCGGGCACCGAGGCCAGCGGACTGTATGAATCCCGCCTTGGCCGGGAAGAGCTGCCCGGCAAGGAGAACCATGTGTTCTGCGCCGCCTACCGGGAAGAAGAATTCGGGGAGCTGCTCGGCTATGCCGACCACATCGTGTTCAACTCCCCCCGGCAGCTGGCAAAATTCGGCCCCCGCGCCAAGGCTGCGGGCAAGAGCGTCGGTCTGCGGGTGAACCCCGAGCACTCGACGCAGGAGGGGCATGAGATCTACGATCCCTGTGCGCCCGGCAGCCGCCTTGGAACCACCCGCGCCCAGTGGGAGGCGGCGGTGGCGGAGGATCCGACCCTGCCCGCCCTGCTGGATGGTCTGCATTTCCACACCCTCTGCGAGCAGGACGCCGACGCGCTGGCCGAGACGCTGCCTGCGGTGGAAGCAAAATTCGGGGATCTGCTCCCCCGGATGCAGTGGCTGAATTTCGGCGGCGGGCACCACATCACCCGCCCGGGCTACGACCTCAACACGCTGGAAGCCTGCATCCGTGCGGTGCAGGAAAAATACGGCGTACAGGTCTATCTCGAACCCGGCGAGGCGTGGGCATTGAACGCGGGCTATCTGGTCACCACCGTGCTGGATACCCTGCAAAACGGCGGAACGCGCCTTGCGATCCTGGATATGTCGGCGGCCTGCCACACCCCGGACGTCATCGAGATGCCCTACCGCCCGCCCCTTCTGGACGCCGGGGAACCGGGCGAAAAGGCCGTCACCGTCCGTCTCGGCGGGCCGACCTGCCTTGCGGGAGACGTGGTGGGCGATTACAGCTTTGACGCGCCCCTCTCCGAGGGCGACCGGCTGCTCTTCGGCGATATGGCGATCTATTCCACCTGCAAGAACAACACCTTCAACGGGATGCCGCTGCCCGACATCTGGGCGTTGACCGAGGCGGGGGAAACCGTCCGGCTGGCACACTTCGGCTACCGGGATTTCAAAGACCGCCTCGGAACGGAGTGACGAAAAAAACCGATCCATTTCAGCAGTTTTCCCAATTGACAACGGCTGCAGGCGCGGGGTACAATGAAGCTGAGCAGATTTCTGCAAACCGGATTCGGACGTACCGACAACACTTGTTTGGGAGGAATGTACCATGAAACAGTTGAAACGATTCCTCGCCCTCGTTCTGGTGGGCGTTCTGGCATTGACCGTGCTGACCGGCTGCGGTGGAAACGAGAAATTTGGCGCAGAAGCTGAGAAGGAGATCCTGTCTGCGGTCAATTCGCTCCGCACCGAAGAAAATGCGCCGCTGACCAATGACAGCGAGCTGAAAGCAAAGTGCGAAGATGCCCTGAAATATGTGAATGCAGACGGCACGATCCCGCTGGGCAAAGCACGCCAGCAGGAAGATACCCGCTCTGCGGACGGGAAGACCCGTACGCTCGTTGCCATTGGCGTTGAGACCAAGGGCAACTATAGTTTCAGTCAGGTCACCAATGCCAACCGGAATCAGCTGGTCGATGCTCTGGCCATCACGCCCGACGAGCTGGCTGCTTATGCGGCAAAGATCCGTCAGGACAAGGACAAGGACTTCTACAACAGTCTGAGCGGCTTTGCGGTGGCGACCCGCACCATCAACGGCAAGACCTATCTTGCCATGGCCATGAAAGTGTCCGTGACGAAAAAGTAAATCCAACGAGAGCACTGCCCCTTCCGGAGATTTCCCGGGAGGGGCATTTTTTTGCCAAAACCGGCATTCTGTGGTACAATAAACACAGTTGACTTCCGGCGAAACCGCCGGGAAAGAAAGGATCGTTTCGATGCAGCTGTTTGAACTGGTCAGCCCCCGTCTGTTCCGGCCTCTGGCCGGGCCGAACCGGGCGTTTTATGCGGAGCTGCTGCTCCTGCTCTGGGAAGAATGCCGCCACACGGCCGATTACAGCATCTCCCGCGCCGAGGCAGTCTCCCGGGCGGAGGATTACTTTGCGGCGTTGGCAAAACCCCTTGCCCTCGACGCCGACGACGCGGGCGACGAAGCCGAACAGCCCACCCGGGACCCGCACCTGCTGGCGTTGGGGTTCCTGCTCCGGCTGCGGCGCACCGGCTGGCTGGAAGAGCAGCCCGGCAGCTATGAGGAAGAGCCGTCTCTCGCCTTTGTGCCCGAGGTCACCCCCCTGCTGGAAGCCCTCGAAGAGATCCTGAACCCGCGGGTCGTCACCTACACCGGCAAGCTCTACAAGGCATGGCAGCTTTTGCGGAGCGTTGGCGACGAAAAAAGCCCCTACGAAAACGTTCTGCGGGAGGTGGCCGGGGATCTCGACGCGCTGAACAGATCCCTCCGGGCGTTGAACGCCTCCATCGGCCATTACATCGACCGGCTGACCCGCAACCGCACCCCGCAGGAGGTGCTGGAGCTGTTTGACCAGTACGAAGAAAAAGTGGTCGTCGCGGCCTACCACCGCTTCAAGACCAGCGACAACCTGTTCAACTACCGCGCCTATCTCGAAGAGGGGCTGGACGCGTGCGAGGCCAATTACCTGCCGCAGCTGGCTCTCGATTACGCCCGGGTGGAACGCTGCGCCCCCAACGAAGCGGCTCCGGCGGTGCGCGCCCTTATCCAGAAACAGCGGGATGCGCTGGAAGAGATGAGCGACCTCATCCGGCAGATCGACCAGAGCCACATCCGTTACCGCAAGCGGGCGGTGCAGCGGGCGCAGTTTCTGCTGCTGAGCGACCGCTCGGCACAGGGCAGCGTGACGGCTCTGCTCCGCCGCTATGCCGAGGAGATCAAAACGCCCGACCAGCTCTTCGAGCCGGACGACGGGCCGGTGGCCTCCCGGCTGCGGCTCTACCCGGTGCAGACCTTCGGCGAAAAGTTCCTCTATCCGCCGGCGGCACCCCGCACGGCCGTGCCGCTGGCTCCGGTGGAGACGGTGCGGCTCGACCCTGCCCAGCTGCGCAGAGAACAGCAGCTGCTGCTGGACTACGCGCGGATGGCCGTCACCGAAGAAAACGTCGAGCGGCTGGCGCAGCAGGCACTGGCTGCCCGCCCGCAGGTGGCGGCGTCCACCCTCGCGGCCGAGTATCCGCAGGACTTTGCCCGGATCATCGGCCTGCACACCTATTCCTGCTCTCCCCGCCGGAAATACGAGATCGTCCTCACCGGCAGATGGGTCGAGCAGAACGGCTTCCGCTTTGAGGATTTTATCCTGACGCGGCACCGGGAACACCAGAACGATGGGGAGGAGAACTGACCATGCCCGAAACGAATCAAATGCTGGAGGAGACCGCAAACTATCTGCTCAACTACTGCTTTCTGCTGGGCGGGGTGGAAGACCAGCGGGCAAAGTACCTCTATGTGCAGGATCACCTGAACGCGGTGCGGGCGGTGTTTGCACCGCTGGGCTATGCGGTGCTGCTCTACCCGGCTCCCCTGCAGGCGGCGGCTCTGGTCAACGAGCACGAGGGCAGTCAGGCCCGGCTGCTGAAATACGAGAGCATCCTGCTGCTGGTACTGCGGCTGCTCTACCTGCAAAAGCGCGAAAACCTCTCCGCCAATGCGGATCAGGTGCTGGTGACGGTGGAGGAAGTGCAGGCCGAACTGCAGAAGATGAACCTGCCCCGCCGCCTCGACCAGCCCACGCTGGAACGACTGCTGCGCACCCTGCGCAGATACAACCTTGCCCGGCCGGTGGGTCGGCTGAGCGGACTGGACAGCCGGATCGAGGTGTTCCCCACGGTGCTGCTGGCTCTGCCGGACGCCGACCTCGCGGATGCTGCCGCCGAGAGCGGCCGCACCCGCAGCGAGCTTTCCCTTTACGAACGGCCTGACGAAGCAGCGGAGGCAGAAGAATGATCGAACTGAAACGCCTGAAACTCATCAACTGGCACAATTTTGAAAACGTCACCTTCGACTGCGCCCGCCTGACCTATATGATCGGCGTCAACGCGGTGGGCAAGACCACCATCCTCGACGCCATCCGCTACTGCCTGACCACCAACCGCAATTTCAACGCCCTCGGCAACAAGAAGAGCGGCCGCACCCTGCAGGGCTCCGTCCACGCCAAGCAGCGCGGCGAGAACGCCTACCGCCGCCCGGGGCACACTGTGGCCTACATCGGTGCGGAGTTCTGGAACAGCGTCAAGCGGACCAACTTCGTCATCGCGGTACGGGTCGAGTCCGAAGGCCCCATGCAGGAGCTGCATCCCGGCGACCAGACGTGGTACCTCTCGGAGGAAGGCTGCACCCTCGAGATGCTGCCCTTTCTCAACCCGCGCACCGGTGCGCCCAGCACGAAGGAGGCGTTCAAGCCCAGCGTGGGGCGGCTCTCCTACACCCGCAGCCCCAGCGAGGCGCGGGATCGGATCTGCCGCGCCCTCGGCATCGGCCGTGCCTCCAGCCCGCTGGGAAAGAAGTTCAACGAAGTGTTCCAGATGGGCACCAGCATGGACGAGATCCCGAACTTCCGGGAGTTTTTATATCAGTATATCCTGCCCCAGCCGGAGCTGGATCTGGACGCGCTGCAGGGCGACCGAGTGGAGCTGGAAAACCTCCATGCCATCCTCGCTGAGGCGCAGACCCGCGCCGCCGCGCTGGAAGCGATCGTGGAAGCAGGCCGGGAAGCCTCGGCCAAAGAGACGGATGCCCTCATCAACCGGGGCGCGGCACTGCTGGCCCGGGCGGAAGCCGACGCGGGGGAGGATGCCGTCTGGAAAGACCGCCTCGACGCGGGCGAACGCCAGCGCACCGCCCTGAACGCCCAGTACGAAGCCGCCAAGAACGCGGAGGCCGAAGCCCGCCGCGCCTATCTGACGGCGCACGGCGCAGCTTCGGCCAGCGGCGAAGGCCGGGCATTGGATGCCCTCACCGAGGAAGCTGCCCGCAAAAAGAGCGCGGCGGATGCGGCGGCGCGGAACGCCGCCCGGAGCGAAGAAGCGGTGGCCAAGGTCACGGCTCTGCTCCGGAGCCTCAAGCGGAGCGGGCTGGACGTGCCCGCCAAGCTCTGGCCGGAGAATCTGACCGCCGACACCCGATCCCAGCTGACCGAAGCTCTGCACGCCCTCGAAAAGCCGCTGGAAGAGCGGTATTTTGCGGCGCGGCAGACCGCTGCAGAGCTGGCCGAGGCGCAGAACCGCAAGCGCACCGAGCTGGACACAGTGTCCGGCGGCAAATGGGTCTACCCCCACGGCGACGCAGCCACCCGGGTGCGGGATGCCGTCAATGCAGAGCTGAAGAGCCGCGGGATGCAGCCGGATGCAAAGATCTTCTGTGAGCTGCTGAGCGTGGCCGACGAGAGCTGGCAGGACTGCGTGGAAGCCTGCCTTGGCGACCGCCGCTTTGACATTCTGGTGCCGCCCGCCCACTACGCCGCCGCCAAAAGCGCGTTTGTAGCGTTGCGGGAGCAGGTCGGCCCCATCAGCCTGCTGGACACCCCTGGCATCCGGGGGGCGAATCGCCGTACCGAAGCGGCTCCTGCCGACAGTCTGGCCGCGCAGGTCACCAGCGAAAACCCGCTGGCGGCGCAGTATGCCGACACCATCCTCCGGCGGATCGTCTGCTGCGACACGCCGGACACGCTGGAACACTATCCCGACAGTGCCACCCGCGATCTGCTGCGCCATCATCCCTTCCGGCTGGAACGGCTGCGCACGCCCCAGCGGTACATCGGTCTGGACGCCCGCCGCGCCCGTGCCGGAGCACTGCAGGCGGAGATCGAAGCCCTTGGCGGCCGCCGCAAGGCCGCACAGCAGGCCGAAAGCGGCCTGAAAGCGGCCTACGACGAGTTCCAGAACATCCTGCGGGGCAAGACGCTCGACGAGCTGGCCGAACTTTGGGGCAACCGGGAAGCTTTGGCCGCGGCCAAGGCCGATTACGCCGCGCAGGAGCAGAAACTGGCCGACTGCCGCGAGAACCCGCTGCTCCAGCAGCTTTACCGGGAAGAGGAAGCCCGGGAAGCCGCATGGGATACCGCCCGCGCCGCCGTGGAGCGGGCAGGCGGCGATGTCCGGGTCTGCGAAAAGCAGCTGGCCTCCTGCGAGGCCGAGCGCGCCAAGGCCGTCGAAACGGCGCGGCAGAGCCGGGCGAATGCGGAGGAGTTCTTTGCCCGCTATCCCCTGCTTGAGCCGCTGGCGCAGAAACGGTTTGCGGAGCTTTCGGAGGGCAGAAATGCCCGCGCTGCGGCGCAGACCGCCGAGAAAGCACAGGCCAAGCTGGACGACGCACTGCAGGCCTGCCTGACCACTGCGCTGGAACCCGCCCAGAAGAGCTACAATGCGCGGTACGTCTGCGATTATCCGCTGGGGCTGGCCGGGGTCGAGCAGTACCGCGCCCAGTACGACAGTCTGGTGCGGATCGATCTGGAGCGGTATGCCGCCCGGCTGGAACAGGCGCAGAAAGACTGCAAGGATCGCTTCCGGAAGGACATCCTCTTCCGGATGAAGGACGACATCTTCAACGCCCGGCGGCAGTTCCGGGAGCTGAACAAGGTGATGGAACAGCTGACCTACGGCGAAGAGGTCTACCGCTTTGAGCTGGAGCCCAGCCGGGATCCGCAGCTGGCGGCATTCTATCAGGTCATTGTGGACAAGGGCAACCAGCAGATGACCGCCGGGGATTCTCTGGACAATCTGGCCGCCACCGCCGACCCCGTGTACGAGCGGCAGGTGGACGAGCTGATGGAAAAGATCATGGCCGATGTGGACGAAAACACCCGCGCCCGGCAGGAAGGCCGCCGCCCGGAAAACGTCACCCTCTCCGATTACGTTGATTACCGCACCTACCTCGATTACGACATCAAGGTCACCAACACCGTCTCCGGCCAGCAGGCGTACCTCTCCCGGGTCAGCCGGGATTCCTCGGGCGGCGAGAATCAGGCACCCTTCTATGTGGCCATCTGCGCTTCCCTGCTGCAGATCTACCAGAAGAGCGAAAACAGCATCCGGCTGGTCCTGCTGGACGAGGCGTTCAGCAAGATGACCAGCGACCGCATCCGCCCCATGATGGAACTGTTCCGTCGGCTGCAATTGCAGGTGCTGCTGATCTCTACGGTCGAGAAGAGCACGGCCATCCAGCCGTACTGCGACATCACCTATTCCATCGTCCGCCATGGCGACGCCAACGCCATCGCACCCTTCTACCGCCTGCGGGACCCGGCAGAAGAAACGACCGCAAAGGAGAGTGAACCCGATGAATGAACACTTGGTAAAATTCTGGCTCTTCTGCACCCACTGGATCGAGCTGGATACCTTTGACAACGAAGAAGAACTCCGCGACGAGGTGGAGCTGCTCCACCGCCAGAACCTCCCCACCAAGGTGCGGGAGCGTGCCAAAAAGGAGGGCGGCAGCGAGCTGGTGCTCTACGTCAAGCAGGCCGACCGGGATTATGCCCGCTACTGCACCGGCTGGCGTCCGCCGTTCTGAAAACGTTGTTTTTACACGTCCGTGTATGCCGTCCTTCGGGAGGGGGTACACGGATTTTTTTGGTTGGGCGGAACATTTTTGGACTGCCCTGCTTTTGTGGAAGCTGCACAAAGGAAATGACGCTTTTTGCAGCAGGACGCTGGGTTCTCTGGGATACATGGGGAGAACAAGACCTTGATTTTTAGTAAGATTGCACAAAACATTTTTTGCCATGACTTTTGGTTATACAAAACGGCGGAATCAGCATTAGACATTTATACTTGGCGCGGCTATAATCGAGGCATCAAAACAAACCGCGGTTTTTGATGGACGTATGATGATTCCCTTGGAGAACCTTTGAAAGGAAGAAGTGTTATGTCATTGCTTGGTGTCGCAGGCTTTGCCCTGATGATCCTGATCGTTGCCCTTCTGCTGTGGGGCAAGAGCACGCCTGCGGTCGTGTTCATCCTTTTGCCGATCCTCGTCGGCTTTGCAGTCGGCTTCAGCCCGACGGATATGAGTGAGTACATCAAAGCGGGTGTCTCAAGCGTTTCGACCACGGCGATCCTGTTTATCTTTGCCGTTCTGTTCTTTGGTGTGATGAATGACGCCGGTGTGTTTGACCGCATCGTCAACAAGGTGCTGAAAGTGGTCGGCGGAAATGTCCTTCTGCTGATGTTTGCCACGGTCCTCATCGCCTTCATCGGCCATCTGGACGGCTCGGGCGCAACCACCCTGCTGATCGCCATCCCCCCGCTGCTCCCCATTTACAAAAAGATGAATGTCCGCCCCATCGTGCTGCTCTGCATCACCACCCTGACGATGGGCGTGATGAACATCGTGCCGTGGGGCGGCCCGTGCGGACGCACCGCCGCTGCGCTGGAAGTCGGCACGGCAGACATCTGGAAATACTGCATCCCTGCACAGATCTGCGGCATCGCCATGATCCTGCTGTTCTGCGTGTTCTTCGCCAAGATGGAGAAAAAGCGCGGCGCAGGCTACGTTGAAAACGCCGCTGTGGAAGAATCTGCCGAGGAGATCCGGACCGAAAACGAGCTGCACCGCCCGAAACTGTTCTGGTTCAACATCGCCCTCATCGTGGCGGTCGTCCTGATGCTGACCCTGACGAAGGTGGCGACCCACATCACCTTCATGGTGGCTCTGGCGATCGGCCTGATGGTGAACTACCCCTCCCAGAAAATGCAGACCGAGCGCATCAAGGCGCACGCCACCGACGCCCTGACCATGGCCTTTACCGCACTGGCTTCCGGCGTTCTGATCGGCATCATGGGCAAGAGCCCGATGCTGGACGCCATGACCCAGATGGTTCTGTCTGCCATGCCCGAGAGCATGGCTCCGCACCTGCACATCCTGTTTGCCGCCATCAACAGCCCGCTGAGCATGGTCGTCCACGGCGACGCGCTGACCTACGGCATCCTGCCCATCGTCAACCAGATCGTTTCCGCATACGGTGTTCCGGCGGCGGCTGTGGGTGCAGCCTTCCTGATCACCTTTGGCCCTGCCATCTACATCATGCCGATGACCGCTGCCACCTACATGGGTCTTGGCCTGACGAATGTGGAGCTGAAGGAGCACATCGCCTTCTCTTACAAGTGGGCGTTCCTGCTGGCCGTCGGGATGCTGGCCTTCGTGGTCGTGACCGGGATCATCCCCTTCTAACACGCTGAAAAAAGAGGAGATATGATGATGAAAACATTGGATCTGACCGCCTTTACCACGGCGGTGAAGGACGAGCAGCTGGCCGTCCGCGGAATGCGGGTCTATCAGAATGGTGCGCTGGTCGCAAGCTATCAGCCGGAGCCGGAACAGCGGCAGAATCAGTATTCCGGCACCAAGAGCTTCACTTCGACGGCCTGCGCCTTCGCCGTGCAGGAAGGGCTGTTCTCGCTGGACGATGCGGTGCTGGATCACTTTGCCGCCGACGCCCCGGCAGAACCCTCCGAGAATCTGAAAAAGATGAAGCTCCGCCATCTCATCACGATGTCGATGGGGTTTGAAAACCCGATGCTGATGGGTGCGATGCGCCCCAAGATGGTGGAGAAGGACTGGGTAAAATTTGTCCTGAACGCCAAGGTCGTTCACGAGCCGGGCACGGTGTTCCAGTACAACAACGCCGGTCCGTATCTGCTGGGGATCCTCGTCCAGCGCAAGACCGGAATGTCTCTCGTGGATTATCTGATGCCCCGCCTGTTCGAGCCGCTGGGGATCGAGCGTCCGGAGTGCGAGAAGGATCCGCTGGGAAACACCTTTGGTGCGGGCGGCCTGCAGCTGAACGTCTCGGAGTTTGCAAAGCTGGGTCTGCTCTATCTGCAAAAGGGGCAGTGGAACGGCCGGCAGCTCATCCCGGAACAGTGGGTCGCAGAAGCAGGCAGCGCGCAGATCCTCTCCGATCAGGGAGATGACGAGATCGGCCGCCACTACGGATACCTCTTCTGGACGATGCCGGACGGTGCCTTCCGTGCAGACGGCAAGTATGGGCAGTATTGCATCGTTCTGCCCAAGAAGAACGCGGTCGTTGCCATCAACTCGATGCAGATCGAGGACGAAAAAAAAGTGCTCCGCGCCGCTGTCCGAACCGTGCTTCCTCTGCTATAATAAAGGCAGGCGGACGCCGGAAAGGATGGAGCACCCATGGAACACCGGGAGATGGAATATGTCATTGTCATTGCACAGGAGAAAAACCTCTCCAAAGCGGCCGAGCGGCTGTTCATCTCTCAACCTGCGCTGAGCCGCTTCCTTGTCAAGCTGGAACAGGAGCTGGGCACGCCGCTGTTTGAGCGGAAGAACCGGCAGTACATCCCCACGATGGCCGGAGAATTGTATCTGGACACGGCGCGGGAAATCCTCTGCCTGCAGCAGCAGTTTGACGCCGCGCTGCGCTCCCTCATCCAGACCAACCGGGGCGTTGTCTCCATGGGGATCACGCCGGGGCGCGGACACACCATCCTGCCCCATATCCTGCCGGCGTTCCGGGAGGCGTTCCCCGACTATGAGATCCAGGTCTACGAGGAGGACGTCGAGACGCTGGAAGGGTATCTGATGGACGGCACGATCGAGGTCGCGTTCTTTACCATGCTGGAAAAGACCCGGCTGGAGCAGAAACGCTATACCTGTGAGCTGCTCTCCCGGGAAGAGATCGTCGTCTGCACGCCCCGCAAGGGCAACTACGAGCTGCTTGCCAAGACCGAACCGGGACGCAGTCACCCGTGGATCGACCTGAAATACCTCGAAAACGACTGCTTCCTGACCCTCAAAAAGAATATGCGTCTGGGGCAGTTCGCCGCAGCCATCCTCGAAAAATATCAGATCGCGCCGCGGGTGGTCGAGCTGAGCACCATCGACACCGCACTGGCACTGGTGGCGCGTCAATATGGCGTGGCCTTTGCCAGCGGATACAAGATCGAAGAGCACGAGTATGCGCAGGAGATCAGCGTGTTCTCGTTCGGCGACCAGCCGGAGCTGTGGGATTTTGTCGCAGCCTACAAGAACGACGCCCAGCTCAAGCAGCCCGTCCGTCAGCTCATCCGTCTGGTGAGCGAGTTCTCCTGAAAAAAACAAAAAGGCTCTGCGTCTCCCGCAAAGGGAAATGCAGAGCCTTTTTGTTTGGAGCGGGTGTCCGCAGGGCGCGGGGAAACGGCACAATCCACAAAAGTTGGCATATTAGTATATCAATTTTGACAAAAAGAGTCGGAAGTTGTTTACAAAGCATCGTGAATATTGTATTCTTTGTACAGGAAAAGGCTGGTGCGCACCTGCTTTGAAATGGATGAAGATTTGTGCGGAAGGAAAAACCTGCACGCGAACAAGGGAGAAAATGCTATGAAACGCCGTAACTTTATGAAGCTTTCGGCTGCAGCGGCACTGGGCACTGCAGTTGCAGCCATGGCACCCGCGGCACTGGCCGCAGACCCGGAGCAGACCAACGGAACGCTGAAGACCACCGTGGATCGCAAGGCAGCGGCCATGGGCGTGGGCGAGGGAAAGACCTTTGCCTACGATCCGGAAGACCCTTATCTCAATGTGAACGTCGGCCTGTTCCGGGATGTTCCGGTCACGCTGAACGGCGAGACCGCAGGAACGGCGGTCTATTATCTGCCGGACGGGATGGACCCGTGGGCACCGGCCGCCATCATCCTGACGCCGGATCACACCACCGCCAAAGCGTTTGCCAACTCGGTCACCGGCCGCCTGTGGCGTGCAGTCGCGCAGAAAAACCGGATCGGCATTGCCTTCTTCGAGCCGGCGAACGGCGGCGTCTGGAACCTGACGCTGCGTCCGGAAGGCCGCGATGACGCCGCGGCACTGGACAGCCTGTATCAGCTGATGCGCAAAAAGGGAACCAAGCTGAAGGGTGCCTTCTCGATGGATAAATCCCATACGGCACTGGTCGGCTATCGGGAAGGCGGTGCCGCCGCCCTGCTGTTCGGTGCGCGGTGGGCAAGCGATTTCAGCTCCATCTGTGCCGTGGAAGCGACGGAAGTTCCGGCTGCATCGCTCGCAGCCGTGGGCGGCCAGTACGTCCTGCCCTTCCCGGGCGACACCACCCGCGGTGTGCAGGAAGAGGCCATCGAAGCCCGGACGGTGGATACGCCGGTGTGGTTCATCCGCTCTGCGGCAGAGACCACCAATCGGGCTGCGCTGGAGTATTACCTGCAGGCAAATCAGGCGTCGGCCAAGGTCGGGGGCGTGTATCCCTGCGGACGCACCGGCTCGGCCTCTGAGGTGCGGGTCACGGAAAAAACGCAGTGCCCGGATGCCATCTGGAGCAAGTTCTCTGGCCAGTACAAGCGGTTTATGGCCATGCAGCTTCCCGGCCGTGTGGCCAAGGCCGAGGATTTTGCCCGCCGGGGCTATGACATCCATGAGGAATGGGTCAACGGAGAGCTTCGCCGCTGGATGGTCTATGTTCCCTCCAGCTACACGGGCAGTCAGGAAGTTCCGCTGGTGCTGGTGATGCACGGCTACACCGCCTCGATGTATGCCATTGCAGAGGAATCCCGCTGGTACGACGTGGCCGAGCAGAATGGCTTCATCGTCGTATTTGCGCAGGGTCTGGTGCGCCCGGCCGACCTGATGGGCAACATCCCCACCGCGATGTGGCTGGCAGGGCCTTTCGCTGCACTGGCCGGAAAAGACACCGATCCGGACGTGGATCTGGAATTCATCGGCACCCTGCTGGATCGGATGGAGCACGACTACGCCATCGACAGCTCCCGGATCTATGCCACGGGCCATTCCAACGGCAGCCTGATGACATGGGCAACGGGATCCCGTTACGCAAGCCGGTTTGCGGCCATTGCACCGGTGGGCTATATGTATCCTCCGCTGGCCGAGATCGACCCGGCCATCCTGCTTCCCGCATGGGCTTTCTTGGGCGAGTACGATTCGGCCGGCGTTCCCGAACTGGTGGAGGACAACGCGACGGTCAAAGCACTGCAGGGCTGGAACCAGCACAATGCCGCCAGCGAGCAGACCGTTGCAGAGAGCACCTCGAACGGCGGTGCCTTTGTGACCAAGAGCTTTGTCGGCGGTCAGGGTGTGCCGCTGGTGCAGTACACGGTGGTCAAGGACACGCCCCATGTGTATCTGCAGGAAGAAAGCACCGCCATCTGGAATGAATTCTTCTCCCGGTACAGCCGCGGCACCGACGGCACTCTGTATTATCAGGGCGCGGCGGTCACGGCCGGGCAGTATCAGCCGGATCCCCGCTGGTACAGCGCAAAGTAAGGCTGACTGGAACCGTCCATAGAATCGAAAAGCCGCCGCAGCGGTTCGGAATCCCGAACGCTGCGGCGGCTCTTTTTGGGTGGTTCACTCGGCTTTTTCAGAACGCGTTTTTTCCAGCATATCCAGTTCAGGCATCAGCTCATTGCTGATGATGGTCAGCATCTCTTCCATTTTGGCGGTGTCTTCTTCGGGGAAGCGTTCGCGCACGCGCTCGATGACCGTGTGCAGGTAGGAGTAGCTGATGTTGTAGTACTCGATGTACTTCTGGGTCGGGCGCAGGTGATACTCCCGGCGGTCGGTGGTGGACTGGATCTTCTCGACGTATCCTTTCCGTACCAGACTGCCGATCTTATACGCCGCGTTGGGGGTCGAGATCTGCATCATCCGGGAAAATTCCGCGATGGTGGGCTCCCCCATGGCCATGATGCCCTCCATGCAGAAGGATTCCACCGTGGTCAGGGTCGCTTCCCGGGTGGCGAACCGCTGGAACACGTTCTGATAGAAGTGCAGTTTGAATTTGGTGTATACGTCCTGAAAGGCTTTCTCGAGCATGGTGCATCCTCCGGATCACTCAATTTCCTTTAGTATACCATGGTTTTGCCAAAACGAAAAGGAAAATCCGGCCGGAAGGCAGAAAATCTGCTCAGGCGGCGTTTTTGCCGTGGGAGACCCGGATGCGGATGACGTTCAGCACCACCAGCTCAAGGACGATGGCCGCGCCCAGCAGCACCAGAGAGGTCAGCAGGCTGGCGTTGGCCCCCAGAACGGCCTGTGCAAGGCCGGTGATGACATAGCAGACCGCAGAGATGGCGGCGGCGGTCATGGCGTAGGGCAGCTGGGTCGAAACGTGGTTGATGTGGCTGCAATGCGCACCCGCCGATGCCATGATGGTGGTATCGGAGATGGGCGAGCAGTGGTCGCCGCAGACCGCACCGGACAGGCAGGCGGCAATGGCGATGACCAGCATCTCCCCCTGCGGGAAAGCATGGCAGACGATGGGAACGAGGATCGAGAAGGTGCCCCACGAGGTGCCGGTGGCGAAGGCCAGACCCACGGCCACGAGGAAGATGATGAACGGCAGCAGGTACTGCAGAGCCGCCGCACTGCCGTGGAGCAGGCTGGCAACGTAGTATTTTGCGCCCAGCAGATTGGTCATGCCCGACAGCGTCCATGCCAGCGTCAGGATCAGCATGGGGCTGACCATGGCCTTGAAGCCCTCGGGGATGCAGGCTGCAAAATCCTGAAAAGTCATCACGTTCCGCACCCGGTAGTACACAAAGGTGAACATCAGTGCGATGCTGCTGCCCAAGACCAGACCCATGGAGGCGTTGCAGTCGGCGAAGGCGGTGACGAAATCCACGCCCTCAAAGAAGCCGCCCGTGTAGATCAGGCCGAAGATGCAGCCCGCGATCAGCACCAGCACCGGAGCCAGCAGGTCGATGACGTGGCCGGAAGTGTCGGTGTCGGAAACGGCGTCGTTGCCGTAGGGCCGCTCCTCGGTGGTGAAAAGGTCGCCCTTTTTGGCGTTGTCCTCGTGGAGCTTCATGGAGCCGTACTCGGTGCCGGTGAAGATCAGGAACAACGCCATGACGATGGTGAGGATGGCGTAATAGTTGTAGGGGATGGTGCGCAGGAACATGGTAAAGCCGTTGATGTCCGAGCCTTCCGGCACCGAGGACGTGACGGCTGCCGCCCAGCTGGACACCGGCGCGATGATGCAGATGGGCGCGGCGGTGGCGTCGATCAGGTAGGCCAGCTTTGCGCGGGAGACGTTCTGCCGGTCGGTCACGGGGCGCATGACGGAGCCGACGGTCAGGCAGTTGAAGTAGTCGTCCACAAAGATCATCACGCCCAGCAGCAGGGTGGCAAACTGTGCGCCCGCCCGGCTGTGGATGTGGGTGGACGCCCAGCGGCCAAAGGCTGCCGAGCCGCCCGCCTTGTTCATCAGCGCCACCAGAATGCCCAGCATCACCAGAAAGGCCAGAATGCCCACGTTGCCGGAATCCGACAGCTTGGTGATCATGCCGCCGTCCTCGTTGAAGAACAGGGTGTTCAGCGCCAGCTCAAGGTTGCCGTTGGCATACAGCAGCGCACCGGAGGCAATGCCCACCAGCAGCGAGGTGTACACCTCCTTGGTGTTCAGCGCCAGCACGATGGCAATGACCGGCGGCAGCAGGGAAAAGAAGGTGCTGTACACCGCACAGGTGTAGGTGGCGGGGTCGGCCACCTTGCCGGGGGTCACCGCTGTGCACCACAGCAGCAGGGCAAAGACGAACAGCGCCCCTGCCCAGGATAAGTTTTTGTTTTTCATAAGCTCCTCATATCAAGTATCAGTTATTGTCTGCGGGGTTCGTCCGGCGTATCGGGGCGCAGGCTGCGGGGCAGACTACCCACAGTAACGCAAAGGGGGTGTGCACCGTGCCGGATTACAAGGCCATGTACTTTGAACTGTTCCGCGCCAGTGTGCAGGCTGTGCAGCTTTTGCAGGACGCGCAGACCCGCGCCGAGCAGCAGCTGCTGGCCGCAGACCCGCCGCCGCTGCGGCTGGACGAAACAGACAAAAGCGACTCTTAGCCCTTTTTGGCTTCTGCCTTAGCGGCAAACTTTTCCTCAAAGATGATAAAGCGCTCGTGGGTGCCGCCGCCCACAGGGCCCTTCTCGTCCACAAGCGTCACCTTAAAGGTCAGCTTGCGGCCCTCTACGGCCACCAGCTCGCTGTGGCAGGTCACGGTCATGCCCACAGGGGTGGGTGCAGTGTGCTCCAGTTCCAGCTTGGTGCCCACGGTGCCGCTGCCCGCTTCCAGTGCAGGGGCAACGCTCTGCCAGCAGGTCTTTTCGGCCAGTGCCACCAGTGCGGGGGTAGCAAACACGTCCAGCGTGCCGCTGCCCATGGTCTTTGCGGTATTCTCTGCGCTCACGCGCACGCTCTGCTCGCCGCAGATGCCGGTTTCCAGCTTCATATACAGTTCCTCCTTATGCGTCCTTTGGACGCAGTTGTGTTGTTTGTTTTCACGCACTTTTATAAGATATCACAAAACGCGCCGGAATGCACTATTTTTTGCATATTTTTTCAGCGCCTCTTACGGAGAAGGGACGATTTAGAATGTGCTCCGCTGCGCTCTGCACATCATCAGCGGAAGAATTATTTTAAATTTCGCGTTTGTCGCGC
>ERZ869979.118-NODE-118-length-21398-cov-12.092632_pt1 | contig 21398 bp, 19 predicted proteins | sample MGYA00521269_ERZ869979 | MGnify/ENA primary metagenome ERZ869979 (study PRJEB32232, sample SAMN07284974) | human gut metagenome | biome: human-associated habitat; material: feces | host: Homo sapiens | place: Tanzania | collected 2014-04-05 ... | reverse complement strand
GCGGCTAAAGCCATATAAGCCTGCATTAAGTCATAAACAGCTGTGGCAGTCACATTTTTACCTTCTGCCTTTAAGATCTTCATAGCTTTAACACCTTCATAAGTAGTAGGTACTTTTACATAAACCTTGCCATCTACTTCTTCAAAGATCTTATGTGCTTCTTTCACAATTTCTTCTGCTTCTGTTGCAATCACCTGAATATGTAAAGAACGTTCATCACCAATAATCTTTCTGATTTCTCTCATATGTCCAAAGAAATCCTTTGGGCTTGTCTTCTTTACAATACTTGGGTTACTAGTGACACCTACGATTGGTAAGTGATCCACTGCATCTCTAATTTCTTCTAAATCTACAGTATCAATAATAAATTCCATTTTTTTAATCTCCCTTGATTATATTTTTTATTCCACTATCAGATACTAACTGATAGTAATGGCTTAATTGTTCCTGGCTATATGCCTTAATATCCTCTTTGACCCCATATTCAAATTCTGTTAAGTCATATTTTGCGGATGCAAGAGGATTATAATTTAATAATTCATAACGTACTTCTGGATACAGACTATAAAGATAAGAAGCAATATTCTTAATATTGTCATCACCAGCCGTAAATCCTGGAATAAGCGGTGTTCTTACAATAACCTTATCTTTATGCTCACTTTTAAGCAAATAAGCTAAATTATCTTTAATAATCTTATTAGAGACACCTGTTGCTTCTAGATGTGCTTTGTCATCTTCTAACTTTAAATCACAATAGATTTGATCTAGAAAAGGCGCTGCCTGCTTCACTAAGTCGAGTGAAGTATAAAGTGATGTTTCTATGGCAGTATGTACTCTTGTATGGAGTTCCTTTAATAATTGTATCAGTTTTTCCTGCTGCATAAAAGGCTCTCCACCAGAAACTGTCACACCTCCGCCATATTTAAAGAAAACTTCATCTTCCATCACCTTATCAACAAGCTCTTCTAAGCTATAATAAGAGCTATCAAAACATATTGCATCAGTTGGACAATAACGAAATATATCTTCTACATCATCTTCTAGAAATACAGGTTTATCTTTATAGATAATCTTACCTGAACCGTACTTTTCACAGTTTCTACAATGCATACACTTATTTTCTAAATAAATAGGCTTTCTTTGTGGTAAAAGTCCTTCAGGATTTTGACACCATTTACATCTTAAAGGACATCCTTTAAGGAATATCGTAGTACGTAATCCTTCACCATCATGTACCGCAAATCTTTTGATATCAAATACAAGATATTTAGATATTGTCATATGTTGTTCTCGCAATAATTTCATCCTGTAATTTACCTGCCAGTTCTACAAAGTAAGCTGTATATCCAGCAACACGGATAGTTAAAGAACGATGTCTTTCAGGATGTACTTTCGCATCTAATAAATCTTTTTTATTGACGACATTGAACTGAATATGAGGTACATGTAAATCTACAAAGGCACGAAGGAAGTTTTCAAACTTCATACGTCCTGTTTCTGTTTTAAAGAAGTCTGGCAAGAACTTCATATTAAGTAAACCACCATTAGTTGTGAGGTCATCATCTAATTTAGAGACAGATTTTAAGACAGCTGTTGGTCCAGCTAAGTCTCTACCATAAACAGGTGACATACCACCATCTGCAAGAGGAGTACAAGCATTTCTACCATCTGGTGATGCACCTACATTTTCACCCATAGGTACATGAGCTGAAACAGTATACATACCTGTATGTATAGGACCACCACGATAGTTCTTATACTCTTTCATCTTGTTTCTAAAGTAACGTGCCCATTTAGCACCACATTCATCAACCCAGGCAATATCGTTACCATATTTAGGAACCTTATTCAATAACATTGCCTGTATGATTTCATGTCCTTTAAAGTCATCCTGTAAAGCCGTGAGTAGTTCTTTAGAATCTAATAAATGATGTTCATAGACTAGCTTTTTAATAGCTGCAAGTGAGTCTGCAAGGTTCGCAATCTGAATCATCTGGATACCAGATAAATTATATTTTGCTCCACCTCTTGTAACATCCATACCTTTTTCCAAACAGTCATCAATGACACATGACAAGAAGGCAGTTGGAAGACATTCCTGATGTACTCTTTCTACTACTTCTTCTGCTTTCATCATCATTTCAATAAAGTAATCAATCTGAATCTTAAAGGCCTTTTCTAATTGTTCATATGTCTTATATGTTTCAAGTGAGCCCATATCTAGACCTAATTTTTGTCCAGTTAATAAACATTTACCATTATTTAAAGTAAGTTCTAATGCCTTATTTAAGTTAAACATAGCCGCATCACTCCAGCCTAGGTTATTACCATGAGTTGTAAGCTCTACACAACCGACAATCGCATAATTCAAAGCATCCTCATGACTAATACCAAGTCTTTCCATTGCCGGAATAATCGCTTCATCATTAAAGAACTGTGGCATACCACTACCTAATGCGACTACTTCAATGGCTTTTTGCATAAGTTCATGAGAAGTATTCTTATTGAGTCTTACTGATAAGTTAGGCTGAGGAAGACATAAGTCTTTTTGTGCTTCTAAACATAGTAAAGATAAGTCATTATAGGTATCATGCCCATTTTCATCTAAACCACCTACCGCAATATTAAAACCAATTGGGAATCCTGCAAAATATTTAGCTGAGTTACTATTACGAAGATAAACTATCTGGTTAAACTTCAGCCAAAGACATTCTAATATTTCTAATGCATCCTCTTTAGTAATAAGGCCTTCTTTTAAATCATGTTCATAATATGAGTAAAGATACTGATCCATTCGTCCTGGTGAAAATGAAGATGCATTAGACTCCATATGCAATATTACAAATAAGAACCATAAAGACTGAACGGCTTCATGGAATGTTTTTGGAGGTCTTTGAGATAAAGAGAGGCAGTTATCTGCAACACGCTTTAAGTCATCACTCTCATGATATTCAGGCATAGAGATAATATAATCATGATATCTCTTCATAAAAGTGATTGCCCCTTCTAATACAAGTTTCGTACATGTATAGAATTCAGAATTTTCCTTTTCGTTAATCTTATCTAATAATCCTTGAGGTCCATACTGCAGCCATAAAGCAGAATCAGGGCAGATATGACCCTGTGCGTGGTCTTTCTGATTGATTTTTACTACTTTACTAATGTGATCAATTTCTTTTCCATAACGTGTTCTAATGACATCCTCCATAGAATGTCCTTTCCAGTATGGGTAGATTGTTTCTCTAAATTCTTGAATATCTTCTTCTCTTACTTCAAATTGATCCTGAGGACGTGTAGGAAGTGTTTCAAATTCTTTGTCCACCCATGAACATCCGCTTTCAGGGAATACAACACCTGCACGTACACCTTTTGTACGATTACCGACAATTAATTCTTCTTGTTCAACACCAATTTCTATTTCTTCTAAAGCTGCTTTTAAAGAGAGAGCACGTTTCATAGGAACAGAAAGAGTTTCATTCTCTTTATAAATACGTGTTATGATACGCGCTTGTTCAATAGATGCATAACGTTTTTCATCAAGCATCTTCTCTTTTAATATTGTAATTCTGTTTCTCATAGTTCCCTCCTTTTCACCTTAATTATACTCATAGCATTATTGTTTTCAATACTTTTGTTATTGTTTATAATAATTAAAAAGGTATACATCTCTGCATACCTTATATCTTATCTCCTGCAATTAAATCTTCATGCTTAGCGCTTTTTTCGTGTGCATCTTCCTTCATTGTAGTAAGGAATAGATAGAGTATTTCTATAACTGCAGTGGCAGTGACACGAGAGAAACAATAACCTTCTAAATAAACCTTTTCACGTGTGGCTGTTGTGATATGATAATCACTTTCTAACGCAACGGATGACTTATCACTATTAGTAATAGAAAGTGTTATTGCACCTTGATTATGGGCTTCTTTAATTGCGGTAAGAACTCCTGCTGATTCACCTGAGTTACTAATCGCAATAACCATATCTTCTTTAGAAACATTCAAGATCATACCAAGTTCTGTTTCTAATATAGAAGACGAGGAACTAGGAATACCAATCTGGTTGAATTTAAAACATCCATCTAATGCAACAGGGACTGTATTTCCTACTGCCACAAAATAGATATGTCTTGATTTTAATATACACTCTAGTATTTCATCGAGTTTATTTGATTTCATCATTGTGATAGTCTGTGTGAGTTCTTCAACTTTATTGGCAAGTATACTATCTAATGAATTATTAACATCAGTAATAGAAATACGATTAGATATCACAGTATTTGAACTGGGTGTTTCTACTAATTCCTGGGCAAGAGAGATTTTTAAATGATGAAATCCTTTTAATCCAATTCTCTTACAAAAACGAGAGACAGAAGCTTCACTTGCACCACTCGCCTGTGATAATTCTCCTACTGTCATATCAACCACTTCTCTTGTATGATGCATGATATATTTCGCAATCTTCTTTTCTGAATCAAAGAAATGATCATAGGATGAATAGATTTCATCAATAACGTTCTTAGACATATTTTACTCCTTTAATCTGTACGTAATGCTTTGACAGGATCCTCTTTTGCAGCTTTACGAGATGGAATCAAACCACCAAGTAATGTAAGACCGATACTTAACAGTATAAGAATAATGGCCCCGCTTACTGGCAGCATCGCATTAATAGAGGTCTGATTGGATACATTATGAATAATTATATTAGTAGGAACCAGTAGAATCAAGGTAATACCAATACCCATAATACCGGATAATAAACCAATAATAAATGTTTCCGCATTAAATACTTGTGAAATATTTTGTTTAGAAGCACCTATAGCACGTAGTATTCCAATTTCCTTCTTTCTCTCTAATACACTGATATAGGTGATAACACCAATCATAATTGAAGAGACAACAAGTGAAATACCCACAAAGGCAATAAGCACATAACTAATAACATCCACAATATTAGTGACTGAAGACATAAGTGTTCCTACAACATCTGTATAAGTTATGACTTTATCTTCATCTACCTTTTTCATCTTCTCATTATAATGGTCTAAATAATCAAGAACTGACTGCTTCTTTTCAAAGTCCTGAGGATAAATACTAATACTACTTGGATCATCAAAGCTGCAATAACCAAATTTTTTCATATTATCATCATAACTTGACTGTTCTGTATTCATCATTGATTTTAAAAGTTCAGTCATATCCGTACTATCTCTATTCATCTTAATGCCCTGTTTAAAGGCATCGGGATTAAAAGTAAATGCCTGAGAAAGAGATGTGGACATCTGTTTTGTGATAGTCTGCATGTAGCCTGACATAATTGTATTTAATTGTGCATCAAGATGATTGTCTTTGATTACTTTATTAATAAACTGATTGATGACCTGCTTAGAATCCTCTGAATTAAGATAGTTCATCATACTATTCTGTAATCCTAGGGTAAATGAATTGATATCTTCTTTTGCATAATCACCAAAATCATCCGCTACATTCTTCATAATCTTCTGCATCTGTTCTTCAGTGATCTTTATTTCACCATTTTCTTTAATTGCATCATCGATGCCTTTCTTGATTATATCAGACGCTCTTTTTGATTGAAGATATTTTTGAACTACTTCATTTAAATTTTCTGCTTCTTTTAAAGGATGTTCCTTCAAATAATCGTTATAACCTGAAGTAAGAGTGGACATAAAAGCATTTGCATCTGTTTCAGAAATATCAATCTTAATCTGGCTCAATACCTGTGATAAATCCATTTGTGGCATGGATACATTCATTTTGCTTGTATCAAATTGAAATGCATTCTTTAAAGCATTGTTGTCTACTTGGAACATAGAAGATAAATCAAATGACTTTTGAGACTGATCATTAAATGATTGTCCTGTAATCACATTGGTATTTTTATTTTCTAATTGTGCTTTGACAATCTCACTGTTTCCTGCTTCTTTAATAGTTGAAGTAACAAGCGAGTTTGGGTAATAAATACCCATAGTAAGCATAGAAGCATTAGTCGATTCTTTAGGCTGTACAACACCAACAATTTTTAAATAACTGCCATTTTGTACGAGTGAATTGATATAGTTTGTATCACTGCTTTTATCCTTATAGACCTTATATGTATCATCATATTGATAATAAGAGGTTGCATTCACTACTTTAAATGTAATACCTAGTAAATCCTTATAGCGATATCCTTGTTTACCAGAAGTAACTTTAACACTTTTCTCTTCATTAAATGCTTCTAACATCTGATCTAATTGTGCTGGATCTCTCAATCCTAGTGTATACAACATAAAGTCACTGATACCACCTTTTTGAGAGAGTACCAATACACATTCATTTTTATTTTTAGGCCAATGTCCTGCTTTCACATCATATTGATCATGATATAAAGAAGAGTGAGCTGGTAAAGAATAGAAAGTATTTGTATTCATCATTCCACTCATCATAGAATTACTGCCTGTTCCCATACCAAGTTTTTTCATTGTGGCATCAGGATTCACTTGTCTTATACCATACTTGTCATTTGTATAGATTTGTGGAGAAACACCATAATCATATTCTACAGCGCGGGAATATTTATTAATTTCCTTATGATTTTCTATATACGCTTTTAAACTCTTTAAATCATTTGAACCAATATTAGAAAACATATTCTCCATCATATCCACAACCTTGACTTCACTATTATTTTTCTTGACTGGTTCTCCCATCATCGCACTCATATCTATTCCTGTCGATTGTATTGATAATGGATATTCTGATAATGTTTCTTTTTCAATAGAAGAGATATACGCATTGACTCCTGTAGAAATAGAAAGAATAAGCGCTATACCAATAATACCAATAGAACCTGCAAATGATGTGAGTACTGTACGGGCTTTTTTAGTCTTTAAGTTATTAAAGCTCAACATCAAAGCTGTTAAGAAATTCATAGAAGTCTTACCAAGATTTTTATGAACAGGTTTTTCTTCTTTAAAAGAAACTGGATTAGAATCAGAGACAATCACACCATCTTTAAGATTCACAATACGAGTAGCATACTGTTGCGCAAGTTCTGGGTTATGAGTGACCATCACAACTAGCTTTTCTTTAGCTACTTGTTTAAGTAAATCCATAACCTGTATACTTGTTTCACTATCGAGTGCGCCTGTAGGCTCATCAGCAAGTAAAATATCAGGATCATTCACTAAAGCACGCGCAATGGCTACTCTTTGCATCTGACCACCAGATAATTGATGAGGGAGCTTATGAGATTGTTCTTTAAGTCCCACCTGACTCAGTGCCTCTATTGCACGACGTGTTCTTTCTTCTCTAGAAACACCTGAAATTGTGAGAGCAAGTTCGACATTCGCAAGAATTGTCTGATGTGGAATTAGATTATAACTCTGGAAAATAAAACCTATTGTATGATTTCGATAAGAATCCCAATCCTTATCTTTATATTGTTTTGTAGAAATACCATTGATGGTGAGATCCCCTGAATCATATTGATCTAAGCCACCAATCACATTTAATAAAGTTGTTTTACCTGAACCAGAAGGTCCTAAAATAGCTACAAATTCATTATCTCTTAAACATAGAGATACATGATCAAGAGCTGTTTGTGTGAGTTCACCTGTATGATATTGTTTGCATACATCCTTAATTGTCAGCATCTTTTTCAACTCCTTTTTTACTATCATAACATAATATGTCACATATCATATTAAAGATTTTTCATGTTTTTTATATTAACACCTTGAATAAGGTGTTATCGAGATGGTACATGACGCATCTTGTTTTAAAAACATATATAATAGTCGTAGAGGTGATAATTATGAGATCTTATTTATATGTTTACCAATTTAAAAAGGAAGAATCTAAAGATGTGTTTCTAAGAATATGTCATTCTATAGAAGTATCTTTAAAACCTTCCTTTATTGAAAAGCTGATTGTAGACTTTGATCAGTCACGTATTCAACGTTATATGTTCCCTAATAATCGTATATTACTTTATGATGATGTTTTATCAGATAGTATTGTGATACAAACTGATCAGCCTTTTGAACTTTCTACTTTAAAGGTATAAACAATACATCATTACGGCCACCACAGATCATACCTAGTGTTGCGCCTTCTTTGTTACTTAATTCATAGTGATGAGAACGTATACCTTCTTCATTTCTTGCATCACATATTGCCTGATATTCTACACGGCCCCCACCAATTGTTTCAACAATCTTTTCGTCAGTGACAAGCATCATACTGCCTACTCCACGTGGTGCAGAGCCTTCTTTAGATGTAATGATACAAAGAGTCCCTTTTTCTTTTGTATGATAGAGATCACTTGTCATTGTAGAAAACTGATGAGTATTTTTGATTTGTATAATTTCAGCCATGATACTAACCGCAATTTCTGCAGGTGTTTGTGAATTGATAGGAAGACCAATAGGTGCATGAACTTTCTTTAATAGATTTTCATCATAACCTTCTTCTATTAAGGCATCCATTGTCTTTTTTACTTTACCTTTGCTTCCAATCATCCCAACATAAAGAGCTTTTTGATTAAGTGCCTTTTTAAGACAGACCTTATCGTCCTTATGACCTCTTGTCACAATAACATAACATGTATTGTCTTCTTGAGGGAAATATTGATCGGCTTCTTCATAGTTGACACAATGAACTTCTTGAGCCTTTGTAAAGATATTTTTATTCGCAAATTCTTCACGATTATCAATGACGATTGTATAAAAGTCTAATAGGTGAGCTGTTTTTTCAACATATTGAGAGACATGTCCAGCACCTAATAATACAAGTTTAGGTTGAGGCATGAACCATTCTTTTTGAATACAACTGATATCTACGTTATGTTCAATTAAAGAAGCTAAAGCTCTTTGGTATAGACCTTCAGGCTGTTTGACTTCAATAACTGCATCAGGATATCTCTTTAAATAATATCTTACAAGATACTGAATAAGCGCACCATCTACTATTCTATCTGGATCAAGGTCTAATAATTCATAACGATGTACAACATCCTTGACTCGTTTTCCTAATCCTTTCATAGAAGTAATCAAAATAATTTCATCAGTATCTTGATCAATGACAGGTTCGTAATCAGCTGGTACTTTAAGAGGTAATCCTCTTGAACCATCTGCTTCAATTAATACAACATCTACTTCTTTTTTGAGTTTATTGAGTAAATCTTGACCTAAAGCTTTAATCTTATACTCATCAAAACGGTTTCCTGCAAAGGCATAACCGCTCTTTTTTATTTCCTCTTGAATTTCTTCATAAGTAGGATCAACTAAAGTATCCTCTTCTATACGCATATGTGTAGAAGTCGTCATAAGGACTGTTTTTCCTTCTTCAATATACGTATGAAGTAATTCCTTCATACGTGTTGTTTTTCCACCTGATCCAATAATACTAATAATCATTCTTCGCTCATCTCCCTTAAGGCGTTGATAACAGTATCGATTTCTTCCATAGTATTCATAAATGATAAACTAAAGCGTACAATACCTCTTTCTTCTGTATTAAGATGTGTATGCATTAATGGTGCACAATGAGCACCACAGCGTGTCACAATATCATATTTATAACTTAAGACATCACTTATTTTAGAAGAATCATAATCTTCTAGATTAAATGCGATAATAGGTGTATGGGCACATGTATCATAATCACAATAGAAAATAATACCAGGAATATGTTTCATACCTTGGTAAAGTGCATCAAATAATTCTTTTTCTTTCTTTTCTATTTCTTCTTGATGTTCTAACAAGTATGTTACACCTGCATTTAAAGAAGCAATACCAGGTATATTCAAAGTACCTGCTTCTAAGTGTTCTGGGTAACTATCAGGCTGGCTTTTATTAAATGAATCTATTCCTGTCCCACCTGTTTTAAGTGGTTGAATATATGTATCTGTATTAATACATATTCCTCCTACCCCACTCATACCAAGTAGTCCTTTATGACCACTAAAAGTGAGTAAATCAATATGAGCTTTTTGCATATCAACATGTATATGACCTGCACTTTGTGCACTATCGACTACAAATAAAATGTTATGTTCATATGCGAGTTGTCCTATTGATTCTATATCATAAAGTTCTCCTGTCACATTAGAACTATGCGTCATGATAATCATCTTTGTATCTTCTCTAATTTCTTTAAGAATATCTTCTTTATAAGGTGCTGTAACAGTTAAGTTAACACCAATTTGATGAAGTGGTCTTAAGACAGAATTATGTTCAGCATAAGTAGTAATGACATGATCATCTTTTGATAATATGCCTTTTAGACATGTATTCAAGCTTTCAGTATTACCACTATTAAAGACTACATGATCAAAAGAAGGAAGATTAAAATACTGTGCAATAAGTTTACGAGTTAAATATAAAAGACGATCCGTCTTAAATGCACCCGTACTTCTTTGTGCATTCATATTGTGGTCTAGTGCATCCATCACTGCCTGTTTAACAGAAGGCAGTTTAGGATAACTAGTGGCTCCTTGATCAAGATAAATCATGACGACCTCTTAAATAAAAGATAGCTTCTAATACACCACCCGCAATACATCTTGCTTTATCTGAAATAGTGAAGCAGTTCTCATATTCATCTAAGCGAGGATCAATATCTGCCATTTTAAACCCCTTTGTGACATAATAGCCTTCACGTATTAAACCTCTAAGTAAGCCTGACATAGAAGCATAGACAGGATGTTGTCCTTCCTTATTCTCTATATAAGCAAGTACGTCCCCTTTTTCAACTGTATCAGTAATCTTCTTTACCTGATGTACAGTTCCTTCTACTTCTGCATGAATAACACGTTCTTTTCCATATCCTTTTATAAGACCTGGAATACCTGTATTTTTCATAGCAGGTCCCTCTTCAATTAAACGGCCTAGACGATGTCCACGCATTGTTTCAATAACGATATCTACATCTTTACCAGCACTAAAACCAGGACCTAACCCAACGGTGATAGGTGCCATATCTCTTGAAGTACCCATATTCTTTTTCGCAAGTATTGCATCAATAACTATTTCTGGCTTTAAGATATCAATAGAAGTCCCTTGAGGATCCACCAACATTGCGATTTTATTTTCTTTAAAGATAGACTTCAATTCATCTAAAGAACGAATGAGAATACATTCAATACCTTCTACTTCCTTATGACCATCATATACTGCTTCAGAGTATGCAACATTGCGTCTAATCGCACTTGGATGTTCTATTTCTAATACAAGAACATGAAATCCACAGCGGGCAAGCTTATAAATAGTGCCAGTCGCAATATCACCGCCACCTCTTACTACTACAAGATTATCCATATTAGTTAGGTTTGATGACTTTTTCAGCCTTTTCCATTCTTTCTACAATATCATACATATTTGTAATGCTGCCCACTTTTAAATCATCCTTTAATTTAAAGAAGTCTAAGCATGTGCCACAGTTTACGATTTCAACACCTTCAGATTCTAAGAATAATAAGTCATTCACTGTATCACTTTCCTGTGTAGTGATCTTCACACCTTCATTATAGAAAAGAATAGTTTCTGGGAATGCATCCTGTTTAGTAAGTGCAAAAATAAATGATTTCATTAAGATTTTTCCTAATTCCTTATCACTTCCTAAGCTATCACTGCTGAGAACTACAATCTGTCCCTTTAAGATATTATCAGCCTTCTTTTCTTCTATAACCTGCTCACCTGAACTAATCACTACAGCATAATCTTCACCTACTTTATTACTTACTGCATTATAACCTTTTACTTTCGCAAACTTCTTTAAGTTTTCTACAGCTGTTTCATTATCTACTAATACTTCTACAGCTTCACTGCTTTCTTTTAATAATTCCTTAGTCTTTACTACTGGTAATGGACATTCTAATCCTCTAGCATCTAGTTTTCTCATTTTTATTCTCCTACATATATACTTTTATCTTTTAAATCAATAACTTCTCCAATGACATAACATTCTCTTCCTGCTTGTTTAAATGCGTTTAATATGTCATCTAAATCTTCTTTCGCAACACTTGCTAGTAATCCTCCACTTGTTTGTGGATCATACATAATTTCTTCTAAGAAGAAGTTTTCCTTTTCAAATACAACTTCTTTTTCTACACTATTTCTATTTGTCTGAGCAGCCCCACTTAAATAGAATTCATCGACATAATAAGGACAATCTCTAAAATAAGGAATAGCATGACCATAAAGTTTAGCACTCTTTTTATGATCCAACATTTCATTTAAATGAACCATTAAACCAAACCCTGTGACATCAGTTAGTGCATGAACATCATATGGTCGAAATAGTTCTGCAGCATACTTATTAAGAGTTGTCATACTCTTAAAGACATCATCTAATACATCTTCTTTCGCATCATGCATACGCATCGCATTGAGTGTCATCCCTACACCAAGTTTCTTAGTTAAAATAAGCACATCACCCGTTTGGGCATTATTGTTTGTCTTAATAGAATCAATATCTACGATACCAGTTACACTTAAGCCATACTTAATAGATGTATCTCTAATAGAATGCCCTCCTGATAAGGTAACATGTGCTTCCTTAAGTTTATCATTGCCACCTTCGATAATTTTTCCTAATATATTTAAATCTTCTTCATCTGGGAAACAGACAATATTTAAAGCAGTTCTAGGAATACCTCCCATAGCATAAACATCACTTAATGCATTGGTTGCTGCAATCTGACCATAAAGATAAGGATCTTCTACCATTGGAGGAAAGAAATCCAATGTAGAGACTATTCCCTTATCTTCAGTAATCTTTAATACAGATGCATCATCATGACTATCGAAACCTACTAATAAGTCTGGATCTTCATACTTATCAATCTTTTCCAGGATACGTGATAGCTTTTTTGCGCCAAGCTTTGCGCTGCATCCTCCACCCTGACAGTAAATCTTCTCACTCATCAGAAAATCACCTCTTTCATATAAGCATATTGTACATGTTCTTCTTCTAGGAATCTATGCCATTTATCTTCATCTAATTCTAAAGAGGCAAAACAGAGTCCACATCCCGCTTCTATTTCTCTTGGAAGAGGAATCAGTCTTCCCTGCATCTTATTTTTCGCTTTATCCTCTAAGTCTAGTGCATGACTTGTAGAATCGAACGCAATAATTAAATATTTATCTTTCTTCATTAAACAGTTCTTGAAATGTTTCTTCTGCGAAGTCTTTCATTCTTTTCTGGAATTCATCATATTTCTTTAATAATATCTTTCCTTCTTCGCTTAAAACACTTCCTCCTCCATTACTTCCTCCAGATACACGCTCTAATAGCTTCATATCTAAATCTTCTTCAGCTCTCTTTAAGATCTTCCATGCTTTAGAATGAGACATCCCCATGATTTCACACGCTTTACTTAAAGAACCATATTCATCACATAGACGTAATAACTGAGAGACACCTTTCCCAAAACTAGGTTCTTCATTAAAGAGTCTTACTCTAAAATCAAACTTTTTAGGTTCATGATACATATCCTACCCGCCCTTTCCAAAACCACAATTTGGGAATGTACATTGTGGACAGTTTAAACATAAACCACCTTCACCAAGCATTGCAAGTTCATCGGCAATGATTGGATCATTTGCGACAAGACGAGGAAGAACTAAGTCAAAGACAGTTCTTTTTGCATACATCACGCATCCTGGCAAGCCTACAATAGGTGTATTTCCCTTATAAGATAATAAGAACATCGCCCCTGGTAAAACAGGAGAACCATAGCTGATAATAGTAGCCCCTGTATTTTTAATTGCGAGAGGTGTCTTATCATCTGGATCCACACTCATCCCGCCCGTACAAATTACCATATCCACATGCTTGTCAAGTGCTTCTTGTATAGCGTTTGTGACCATATCAGGATTATCAGGACATAGTTTATGGAATACGACTTCTACATCATATTCCTTTAATTTATCAATAATAACAGGTGTGAATGTATCTTTAATACGTCCTTTATAGACTTCACTTCCTGTAGTTATAATGGCTGCTTTCTTGAACACAAATGGTTTCACTTCAAGTATTGGTGTATCAGTGATTTTTGATGCCTCTTCCATCTTTTCCTTTTTAATGACTAAAGGAATAATACGCATACCAGCTAAATGATCACCAGGATGTACGACAGTATTTCCATTTCTTGTCGCAATCATCATTTCACCCATACGATTCACTTCAAATAGCTTTTCTCTATTTACTTTTAGTAAGCCATCAATTTCACTAATTAATTCTATTTTACCTTCTTTAATTTCAGTTGTAGACATATGATCATTCTGACACAACTTACATAATACTTCAGCTGCTTCATTTTCATGCATCATAGTCTCATCATTTTCCCATACATAGAGGTTTTCTTTTCCTAAAGACAACAATACAGGAATATCTTCTTCTTTCACAATATGACCTTTTCTAAAACGTGCACCTTTTCTTACACCTCTGACGATTTCAGTAATATCATGACATAATACTGCCCCTACTGCATCTTCTGTCTTGATCTGTTTCATGTTTTTCCTCCTAATAGTTAAAGTGTATTTCTTATTATCGAATGTGTCAATAGATGAAAAAGGAGGTGAAACCTCCTTCTACTTACAAATAGTAAAACCACTTTTCTCAAATGTATCTTTAGATTCTTTAGTCTGTAAGAACTTGATTAAGTTATCTGCTTCTGTTTTATGTTTAGTTTTAGAAACACGTCCTACTGGATAAATGACTGGTGTATCTAATAGATTATTGTTTACTTTTTCAAGTACAGTGACCTTAGAACTACTTGCGGCATCTGTAGAATAAACAAGCCCTACTTCAGCACTACCGCTTTCTACCCAGCTTAATACTTCAGTCACATTACCACCTAAAGAAATCTTATTCTGAATTGCATCCCAAGTATTCGTTTTAGTAAGCGCAATTTTCGCATATTGACCAGCAGGTACAACTTCAGGATCACCTACCGCAATCATATTAGCATCTGTAATATTAGAAATACCTTTCACATTTGTTTTTGTATCTTTACCCTTGATTAATACTAGTTTATTTTCTAATAGGTTTACAACACTCTCAGAGTCTACAAGCTTTTCATCTGCTAAAGTGTCCATCTGTTTAGTCGCTGCACTAAAGAATATATCTGCATTGAGTCCCTGTTCAATCTGAATCTGTAACTTACCACTACTATCATAAACACCCTTTACTTTCACATTTGGGTATTTCTTTTCAAAACGAGGAATAAGTGTTTCTTCAAAAGTCTTTTCTAAACTAGCAGCAGCTGCAATAGTAATAGTAACTTGCTTTTCTGTCTTCTTTTCTTGATTACATCCAGTTAAACCGAACGCGAGTGCAATAGCACATAAAATACTAATTAACTTCTTCATTGATCATCTCTCCTCTTTTCATAATATACATTTCATAACTCAAAGCTTTGATTTCCTCTTTATTATGAGATACAAAGACAACAGGACGATGATAAGCATCAAGTCTTGTCTTCATTTCTTTTAAGAGTTCTCCTTTTAAATCTTCATCTAGAGCACTAAATGGTTCATCTAAAAGAATCACTTCAGCGTTATATATAAGAAGACGTGCTAGCGCAACACGCTGTTTCTGTCCTCCTGATAATTGTCTTGGATAACGCTTTTCTAATCCTTCTATATGTAAATCATCCATCAGCTTGATGACTGTATCATGAATTGTATTCTTATCTACTTTACGGGCAATTAGTGGTGAGGCAATATTGTCATAAACTGTCATATTTGGAAATAATGCATAGTTCTGAAACATATAACCAATTTTTCTTTCTTGTGGTGATAAATTAATATGTTGGTCTGAATCATAGAGTACTCTTCCATCTAAAACTATTCTTCCTGAATCAGGTGTTTCTATCCCTGCAATACATTTAAGTGTCATGCTCTTCCCACTGCCACTTGGTCCCATCACACCTAGACATATTTCATTGATTGTAAAGTGAACATCTAAATCAAATTCACTTAGTTTCTTATATATATCTACTTCTAAGTACATATTAATAGCCTCTCTTCTTCTTGACCCATAATTGATAAATATTTAGTAATATGACAGCACTAAAGCATATTGCGATAATGACTGCAACATAAAATGAAGCACTCTGCATATCATTACTGACAACTTCACTGTAAACAGCTAAAGGAAGTGTACGTGTTTTTCCAATAATATTACCTGCCAGCATCGCAGTGGCACCAAATTCTCCCAAACCACGTGCAAATGATAATACCCCACCGCTGATAATACCAGGCAGGGCATTTGGTATAAGCACCTTAGAAAAGATGCTCATTTCACTCATTCCAAGTGTTCTTGCACAATCTACTAAATCTGTATCGACCTGTTCAAGAGCGCCTCTTGCCGAACGATACATGATAGGAAAAGAAATGACTACTGCCGCAATCACTGTTGCACTAAAGCTAAAGGCAATACGTACGCCTAATACATTTAAAAAGAATGAACCGATTGGCTGATTTACACCAAATATCAATAATAGGAAGAAACCTATAACTGTTGGTGGTAAGACTAAGGGAAGTGTAAAGATGCCATCAAAAATAAGTTGAATGACTTTATTTCTAAGTGTCATCATCCATCTTGCCACAAAGAGTCCTAAAAAGAATGTGATAAATATAGAAAAAGCAGCACATTTAAATGAAATCCATATAGGTGAATAATCAATCATCACTTCTTGCACAATCGTGTGCGTCACCTTTTAAGATTTCTAAGCCATGATGAAGAGGATCTATAATGATATCTAAACTCTCTTTTACTGCTTTGACACTTCCTGGAAGATTAATAATGAGTGTATTGTTTCTAATCACACTTTGTCCTCTAGATAACATCGCACGATTTGTATATTTCATTGATTCATAACGAATGGCTTCTGAAATACCTGGAACTAATCTTGTAGAGACTTTTAATGTGGCTTCAGGTGTCACATCTCTAAGTGACAAACCTGTACCTCCTGTAGTCAAAATTAAGTCATTCTCACAACGATCACTTAAATTAATAAGTGCCTGTTCAATCATTTTCTGATTATCTGGAAGTATATCTAACGAAGTGACATGATAGCCCTTCTCTTCCATATATTCCTTTATATAAGGGCCGCTTTCATCCACTCTTAGTCCTTGACTGCCTTTATCAGATAAAGTAAGTATAGCAACACGTAATCTTGAATCAGTAGGAGGTGTATAAGTCACTTCATCGTCGCAATGAATCATCCCACCATGAATAACTCTTGCGAAAATACCAAGACGAGGCATGATGCATTCACCTACCTGATGATATATACGACAATGAGAATGACAACTTTTACCTCTTTGAGTAATTTCTAAATCTACTTCACCAATATGAACATGACTTCCTACTACAAGTTTATTAAAGTCAATACCAGAAATGAGAAGGTTTTCACCAAAAGCACCATCTTCTACATCTCCACCACGTCTTTTAAAGTCTTCTCTTTCTTCATAAGGTAATAAGCTGACCTGTCTATGCCAATTGCCTGCATGAGCATCATTTTCTAAACCAAAATTTTCTATGATTTTTGTTTCCTTGATAGGTTTCTTTTCAGTTCCCTTCTTTTCACTAATACAAATTGCCTCTACTTTTCCTGCCAATTGAACTCACCGCTCTTTCCACCTGTTTTCTTTAATAAATGAATATCTTTAATTTCCATTTCTTTACTAATTGCCTTGCACATATCATAAATTGTAAGTAATGTGACACTCACTGCATGTAGTGCTTCCATTTCTACGCCTGTCTTGCCTTTACACTTTACTGTTGCATAGGCATGAATCTGATACTTATCTTCATCTATTTCAAAATCAATAGTGACATTCGTAATCATCAATATATGACAAAGAGGAATCATATCACTTGTCTTCTTGGCAGCCATGATACCGGCAATTCTAGCCACACCAAGTACATCCCCTTTTTCTATCGTATTATTTTTTATATGTTTAATAATGTCTGCATTGACTTGAATAACACCTGTCGCATAAGCTGTTCTTTTTGTGATATCCTTATCAGACACATCAACCATAATCGCATTTCCTTCTTCATCAAAATGTGTAAATCCCATATTATCCTCCTATTTGATTCATTACAGTACCACTCTGCTCATCTTCAAAATGATGTTGTTCTGGTTTCATATAAATAGATTCTCTCATTACTTCTTCTAGTTTCTCTTCATCATCTATATAAGGCTTTAAGTCAATACTATTCTTATGAAATAAACATAGCTTTAATTGTCCTGTACTAGAGAGGCGTACACGATTACATTCATGACAGTACTTATGATGTAAAGCTTCAATAAAACCAATGACACACTTCATTCCTTTCACTCTAATATAATGTGCAGGACCATTTCCTAGTTTTTCTGTAATTTCTTCTATGTCATATTGTGATGTGAAATATGACTGTACTTCTTCTATTTTATTTTCCCTCTTGTTTGAACCAAGTGGCATGAGTTCTATAAAACGAAGGCTGACTGGTAGACCCTTAAAGAAATAAATCATACTTTCTAGATCATTTATTGTGAAAAGTGGTCCTACTACCACATTAATCTTTATATTTAATCCAATAGAAACACCATAGAGAAGATTATTTAATACTGTATCTAGCGTATCTTTACCACATATCAATGCATATTTCTTAGACTCAAGTGTATCTATAGAGAAGTTGATGCCATCAATTCCAATATCCTTTAACTCTTCCATTGTATGAGGATCTAATAGTAAGCCATTGGTAGTAAGTGTCACTTGTTTGACACCATCTAGTTGTTTGAGTTGTCTTAAAAAAGAAAGATATCCTTTTCTTACAGTTGGTTCTCCACCAGTCACCTTAAAGTTCACTATCCCTAGTTTCACTGCCACCTTGCATATATCTAGTATCTCTTCATAGCGTAAAATATCATTATGTGAAAGAAATTTGAATTTATCTGGATTACAATATACACAATGATAGTTACATCTATCAGTAATCGATATTCTCATATAATCAATAGTACGGTTATAACGATCCTTCATAAGAACTCCTCTCCGTTATTCTCGCTTGAGAATAACGCCATACATAGTTTACAACGATAAATGTTTAAATACAATCATTTTAGAAAACAAATGAGAAATATCGCTTTGGTGACTTGTGTCAAACGCATTAGCGTATTAGAATAGTATCTATATTACTAAACAAGCGGAGGATAACGTATGAATTTCGTAAAAGATAGCGTGAATCAGCAGCCAATAGTAGATACAGTATTTACTATTGTAGCAAAGGCAAAGGAAGCAAAAGAAAAATATGGAGCTGATCAGGTTGTAGATGCAACAATCGGTTCTTTATATAATGAAGAAGGTCAGCTTGTCGCATTGGACAGTGTTTTCAGTTCTTTAAAGAATCTTGACAACAAAGTTCTTGCAAAATATGCAGCAAGCTTTACTGGTAACCCTACATTTAGACAGAAAGCTTATGATTGGGTATTAGATGGTAATAGCCATCTTGAACATGAAGTAGTAGCTACTCCTGGAGGAACTGGTGCAGTATCAATGACTATTCAGGAATGTTTAGATGAAGGTCAGACAGTCATCCTACCTGAAATTGCATGGGGAAGCTATGCATTAATGGCACAGATGCATAATCTTGAAATGGCTAAGTATTCTTTATTTGAAGGAAATCATTTCAATATTGCCTCTTTCAAAGAAACTTGTCTTGAAACAATGAAGAAACAGAATAAGTTAGTGATTGTCATCAATGACCCATGTCATAACCCTACTGGTTATTCTTTAACTCATGAAGAATGGGATGAAGTGATTAGTTTCTTAAATGAATGCAGTAAAACTCATGCAGTTGTATTATTGAATGATATTGCCTATATTGATTTCTCAAGTCGTCAAAAAGAAGCAAAGACTTATTTTGGACAGTTTGACAAAATCAGTGATAATGTGATTGTGGTTGTTTCATTCTCATTATCTAAGTCAATGACAAGTTATGGTTTAAGATGTGGTGCAGCAATCATCTTAGGGCAGAAGAAAGAATCAGTGAATCAGGTAAAGATCGTATTTGAAAAGAATGCGCGTGCCACTTGGTCAAATATCAACAATGGTGCCATGGAAACATTTGTAGATGTATTAGATAACCATGGTGAAGAATATGACCAGGAAAGATTAAAATATGTAAAGTTATTAAAGGAAAGAGGAGATATCTTTACTTCTGAAGCGGATGAAGTAGGATTAAAGTATTATCCATATAAGGAAGGTTTCTTCGTAACACTTGCCATGGATAATGAAACTCGTGATAAGTATCATGAAGCTTTAATGGCAAATAATATCTTTACTGTTAAGGTCAATCTTGGTATTCGTGTAGCTATCTGTTCATTATCTGTAGAAAAGACTAAAGGTCTAGCAAAGAAAATGAAAGATATCTTAGATACAATTAAGTAAAACAAATAGGATTGAGTCAAAAAATGGCTCAATCCTTTTTATTTGTCTTCATCAACAGTTTTTAAATAAGATTCATAAGAATTCAATGTGTTTTCATAATTGATAGCGAATAAAGATGTGAAGAATAAATCAAAGATAAACTTAGCAGAAATACTAAAACTGACTACTCCCACGGGCAAGCCCGTGGGGTTCTTACTGTCAAGTTTAGCTTGTAATCGTACATCATTTTCAGACTTTGGAATACAAGTGTAAATCTATTTGAGTAAGAACTTTTATTACCAAGCAGTCCAACAACCACATTAGCGGTAAATTTCTATCTTGCGATACGGAAGTGTAATCAATCTCCCCGATGTGTATTTTATGCTATTTTGATTCCACTATTTAATACTCTGATTCTATTAATCCTAATTCTTTTAATTAATACTTCTTCCTTACTGTAACACTCTTCAAATTCTGCAATACATCTGTCTCTATCTATATTCTTAGCCCTGCAATCATAGCAGTACAGCAGAAATGATGAATACCAGTCTCGCTGTACTAGAGTTCCATCTGATAGATGATACATCCTATCAGATAATTTCTTCTTTATGTAATCATCTGCTGTATGGTCATATTGTGAGGCTCTATAATCATTAGGCACTTCTATATATGTACCACCTGTAGTCTTAAATTTTTCTTCTACAGTAGCCTGAAAACCAGAAGGACATCTATTCTTTATAGACCTGCCAAAACGTTTTTTCTTATTAAACCTGCCCTTGCTATTAACAGTAGTTTCCTTGACTCTTTTCATGAGTTTGCTTGCATTTTTTGGTTCTGTTATAAATACATCACCAAGACTTCTTAAATAATTAGCGTCTTCGTTTATGGCAAGCTGTCTATTTATGGCATTAATACGACATAATTCAGAATGTTTTTCTTTCAGTTTCTTATAATGATTAGAATATCT
>ERZ869979.116-NODE-116-length-21446-cov-10.031635_pt1 | contig 21446 bp, 19 predicted proteins | sample MGYA00521269_ERZ869979 | MGnify/ENA primary metagenome ERZ869979 (study PRJEB32232, sample SAMN07284974) | human gut metagenome | biome: human-associated habitat; material: feces | host: Homo sapiens | place: Tanzania | collected 2014-04-05 ... | reverse complement strand
TAAACAACAGAAGTTAAAAAGCAGAGGAAATGGTTTATAAGAAGGGAGGATATAATTCTTTTTAACCATCTGTTTATTATTGTTTGCTCATAATTAATTGCATAAAGCGTACTGTTTGGATACTGAATGCATGATGAGAGAGGCGTTTTTCTTGTATTATTATGGTTTTTAGGAGGGTAAGTGCTAAACTGCTCTATCTACTAAAATCATTGAAACAATCATTTGGTATATATGTTTGGTATTCTAATGATTATACACTGATACAAATATAAAAATGGGAATTAAATGTAACATAAAAGTTGTTATGTATATATAAGTGTAAATATTCATTGGATGAAAGACTGTAATATATTAAATGAACTGATTTCTTTAGCTAATAATGTGAAAATAAAGAAACACTATGAACTAAAAATATAGGAACTCATCTCGTATTCAAAACGCATTCAGATATGATATTGAGTATTGATCAATGGCCAATTTATATGATTGTTTTAGAGCTAGATAAAGCAATATGAAATCATAGAACTCCGGATGTGCACCTCATATCATTATTATTTTTATGAGTGAATAATAAATATTATTGAGAGGGGTAAGAAAACTATGAATATTAAGAAATTCACGAGTTATGCACTTGCATTAATGATGAGTTTGTCATTAGCTCCAGTTAAAGCAAATGCACTTACGACCGATAATTCATTGACTAAAGGTTATTATAACGATGCGGGTCAATGGGTTGAAGGCCAACTAAGTCAGACATTACCAGAAGGAATTCAATCTGTCGATAAGACAGCAGAAGCACTTGGTAATAACACTTATAAGATGAAATTAAAGGTTGTAACTAAACAGAAGGTTGAAACCTTTACTAAGAAAGCTGCAACAGTACTTGTTATTGATTCATCAGGCAGTATGATCGGTAAAAAGCGTATGAAGAGTATTAGAGATGCAGCAAAGGCATTTGTAAAGTCATATGCTGGTAAAGATGAAAACACAGGACGTTATCTCGCGATTGTTGATTTTGACAGTGATGTTGAAGTGAGATTGAATTGGACTGATGTTTCTTCAACTAAGGGTAAGGAAACCGCATATGAAGCAATTGATGATTTAAGAGCTCTTGGTGGAACAAACCTTGATGCAGGTATTAAACAGGGTACATCTTTATTCTTAAAAGATGCTATCAAGGATATTAAAAAAGAAAACAGAAATGCGATTGTGTTTACTGATGGTAAACCTAAAAAATATCTTGTAGAATGTGAACACAAAAAACCAAAGAAAAATGATATTGTCATTGATGGTATTGTATATGATAAAGTAAGAAAAGGTGGAGTTGAAGCAGCCGCTAAAGCAGCAGCAAAAGATGCTAAACTTTTAAGAGATCAGTCTACTGTTTATGCAGTAAGCTATGGTAGTGATAAAAAGCCAATGTGGAAAGATGGACCTCTAGTTTCTGAATACTTAAAGGATGCTATCGCAACTACTCCAGATAAAGCATATGACAGAAGCGAAACTGATGATTTAACTGAAGTATTTAAGGCTATTTCTGATAGTATTACAACGGGTATTACTGGTAAAGACCTAGAAGTATTTGATGGCTCTGCGCCATATGTATCGGTCAATAATTTACCAGCATTCGTACAGCAGGATGCAAGTGGCTTTAAATGGAAACTTGCAAATCCAACTACTAAAACAGAAGGCAAGGAAACTTATTATACTTATGAATTAGAATATAATGTTACATTAGACGCTGATCATCCTGAATTTGAAGAAGGAAAACTTTATCCATTAAATGGTGAAACATATATCGCTATGCCTGATGGAAATAAAGTTAAATTCCCAGTTCCAGGTGCAACAGGAATTAAGACTCGTTATACAGTTGCTTATACTGATGGTGTAGATGGTGAAGTTGTATTTGAAGATAAAGTATTTAACGATGTTGTAGTAGGTAGTACAACACCTGAATTTGGTGAAACACCTACAAGAGCAGGTTATACATTCACTGGATGGTCACCTGCAGTTGAAGAAATGGTTACAAAGAATATCACTTACAATGCAACTTGGGATATGAACTGGGCTCCAATTAATTCAGCACCAGTGATTCATGCAACTGATAAGACAATCACAGTAGGTGATACATTTGATCCTATGGCAGATGTCACAGCAGAAGATGCTGAAGATGCTGATTTAACTGCTCAGATTGTAGTTGAAAAGAACGATGTTAAAACTGATGTTGCTGGTAAGTATGAAGTAACATATAAAGTAACAGATAGTCAGGGTGCAACACGCAGAAAAACTATTATTGTTACAGTTAATCCAAAGATGGAAGTATTGAACGAAGCACCAGTGATTCATGCAACTGATAAGACAATCACAGTAGGTGACACATTTGATCCTATGGCAGATGTCACAGCAGAAGATGCTGAAGATGGTAATTTAACTACTAAGATTGAAGTTGAAAAGAATGATGTTAAAACTGATGTTGCTGGTAAGTATGAAGTAACATATAAAGTAACAGATAATCAGGGCGCAACACGCAGAAAGACTATTATTGTTACAGTCAATCCAAAGATGGAACCAATGAATGCTGCTCCAGTTATTAAAGCTGAAGATAAAACAATTACTGTTGGTGATACATTTAATCCTATGGATGGTGTCACTGCAACAGATGCAGAAGAAGGAAATCTAACTGCTAATATTGAAGTTAAAAAGAATGATGTAGATACAACTACACCTGGTAAGTATGAAGTTACTTACAAAGTAACAGATTCTCAGGGCGCATCATTTACTAAGAGCATTACAGTCACAGTCAATCCAAAGATGGAAGTATTAAATGAAGTGCCTACAATTGATGCGACTGATAAGACAATCACTGTTGGTGATACATTTGATCCTAAGGCTGGTGTCACTGCAAAAGATGCTGAAGATGGTGATCTAACTGATAAGATCGAAGTTGTTAAGAATACTGTAGATACTAAGAAAGCTGGCGAATATGAAGTTACATACAAAGTGACAGACAGCGATGGTGCAACATGTACTAAGACTATTAAGGTTACAGTTAAAGAAAAAGCACCTGCTCCAAGTACTGATAAGGATAAAACACCTACTACTCCAAATAAGGATAAAGATAAGACTACTACAGTAGCTCCTAAGACAGGAGATACTACTAGTGTAAATACTATTATCGCATTACTTACAATGAGTGGTATCGCATTACTTGCATTACTTAAGAGAAAGAAAGTATCATAGTATAACTAAGGTATGATTTATGAGACAGTCGAGAAATCGACTGTCTTTTGTGCGTTTTAGTATAAAAAAACATAAGATTATTTTCCGGCAAAATAGAAATTCATATTTTCTAAATAGATTATCAGATGTTAATAGCTTTAGTAAAGCGGTATCATTTAGGTACAGAAAAAGTGATGTACACACAAGATATAAAATTAAGAGGAGAAAATTTTATGGAAAACAAAAGTAAAAGTAGTGTTGTTTACCAAGGAAAAATCCCTGGTAGAGTCAAATACTCATTCGCATTTGGAGCGTTGGGTAAAGATTTAATTTATGGTATGATTGCTACATTCTCAATGATTTATTTCACAGATATTATTAAGGTTGCACCTGCCTTTATCGGTACAATGTTCTTTGTTGCTAAGATCTGGGATGCCTTCAATGATTTATTCATGGGTATGTTAGTTGATAACACAAGAAGTCGTTATGGTAAATTCATTCCTTGGCTTGTTGCAGGTACTTTAATCAACGCATTTGTATTCGTTATTGTATTTACAGATTTCCATCTTACAGGTGTTAATCTTTGTATCTTCGCATCAGTCATCTATGTTTTATGGGGTATGACTTATACAATTATGGATATCCCTTATTGGTCAGTTATTCCTAATTTAACTTCTGATCCAGAAGAACGTGAAAAAGTATCAGTACTTCCAAGAATCTTCGCAAGTATTGGTCAGTCATTAATTATTGCTGGTTTTGGTGTTCAGATCATCAAAGGTCTTGGTGGTAACTATATTGGTTATCATAGATTCGCATTAATCATCGCAGCTACATTCATCTTCACAATGGCAGTATGTGTTTTAAATCTTCCTAAAGTTCAGACAAACGATGATAAGAAAGAAAAGATGAAATTCAGAGACATCTTTACAGTTATTAAGAAAAATGACCAGTTAAGATGGGCTGTATTATTAATTTTATTATATAATGTTGCTATTCAGGCAATTATGGGTGTTGCAACTTATTATTTCAGCTATGTATGTAATAATGCTGGTATGTTATCAGCTTTCATGATCAGTGCTTCAGTTGCTGAAGTTGTTGGTCTTCTTATCTTCCCTAAAGTAACTAAAGTATTATCAAGAAAGAAAGCATTTTTATTTGCATGTGCCTTACCTCCAATTGGTTTAATTTTATTACTTGTTGTTGGTTTTGTCTGCCCTACAAATATCTTATTAACTGCTATTGCAGGTATTATTGTTAAAACTGGTACAGGTCTAGAACTTGGATGTGCTACTGTATTCTTAGCTGATGTTGTAGACTATGGTGAATATGTGTTGGGTGAAAGAAATGAAGGTGTTGTCTTCTCATTACAGACATTAATTGTTAAATTAACAGCTGCTTTCACTTCACTTGCTATTGGTTTCGTACTAGAACTTACTGGTTATGTTCCAAATGCAGTACAGTCACTTGCTACACAGAACTCTATCCGTGTATTAATGTGTGTTGTACCAACTATTGGTGTCATCCTTGCTTATGTTGTATTTAAGAAGAAATATAAGTTAAATGATGAATTCATGAAAAAGGTTGTAGAAAAAATTAGTAATTAGTATAAAGAACAGGCTGATAAAATCAGCTTGTTCTTATTTCGCGTATATAACAAAAATGTTATGATAATAATAAAGTGAGGAGCAGGCATATGAGAACTTTTAGTATTATTCTAGCTGATGATGAACAGAATATCCTCTATGGTATGCAGAAGGGAATCAATTGGGAGGAACTAGGATTTGTAGTTGCAGGAACAGCCCAAAATGGGAAAGAAGTATTAGAAATGATGGATGACTTACATCCAGATCTTGTCATAAGTGATATCAAGATGCCTTTTATGGATGGATTGGAGCTAGCAAAGACAATTCATGAGAACTATATGAATACAAAGGTTATTCTTTTTTCAGGATGGGATGATTTTGAATATGCAAGACTTGCTATTAGTTATGGTGTATCAGAATATATAATGAAACCTATAGACTATGATGAAATGAAGAAACTCTTAATAAATATGCATCAAGCTTTAGAAGAAGAATATAATGAAAAAATAAACTGGACACGTTTAGAGAATGCTTATTTCAAAAGTCTGCCACTACTTAGACAACAGTTCTTTACACAGTTAGTTTTAGGCACAATGGAATTAGAAGAATGCCACCAACAAATCAAGAATCTAGGATTAGAACTAGAGAATAAACAATATTGTATTATTGCAGTGAAAATACAAAAAGTTGATCATAAAGATGTCTTTAGTGCACTTTCTATTAAAGAGACATTAAATGAAGCATTGGATAAGGTTTCTAAGGTCTATGAGTTTGGTATAGGCGATAAAGAGATATTCTTACTTGCAGGTGATAAAAAGCATGAAATAGGTAAAATATCACGTAGTATTCAGGAAGCATCTATTATGATTAAGCGTATTTTTGGTGCACATATATCATGTGGTATGAGTGAGAATACAAGCCAATTAGAAGATATTCCTACAATCTATACACAAGCAAAAGATGCATTAGAATATAATCTTGTAGTACCTGATGAATGTTATACTTACTATAATGATTTAATGCTTCAAGAAGAAGTAGAAACAGATTGGAATACAACTGTAGAACAGATAGGAAAAACAATTACATATTGTACAGAAGAAGAAATGAAGAGACAGGTCGATGAATTAATTCGTTTACTTCATCAATCTCACTATAATCTTAATGAATATCAGATGGTTATTATGGAAATCACATTCTCTTTCTCAAGACTGTATAAGAAATATCATATTGTTTCTGATAATGAATTTGAAGGGTCAAAGAAGATGGCAGTGACTATTCTTTCACTTACTAGTGGTGAAGAATTAGATCATTGGTTGCTTGATTATTGTCAGTTGATTCGTTTATTAGTTCAAAAGAAACGTGTAGATAATAATGTGATTTTAGTAGATAATGCGAAAAAAATAGTAGAAGAAAACTTCTCTGATCCTGATTTGAGTGTAGAAAGTGTATGTGATGCATTACATGTTAGTACCTCTCATTTTTCTAAAATATTTAAACAAGAAACAGGTAGAACGTTCATGAACTATATGATAGGTAAACGTATGGAAGAAGCAAAGAAACTATTGTTGCAGACAAATTATAAAAGCTTAGTGATAGGGGAGATGGTAGGTTATCCAGAACCTAATTATTTTAGCTATGTATTTAAAAAGAATTGTGGTATATCCCCTGCAAAATATAGGAAACAAAATGATGAAAAATAAGAAATTAAGTGTTCGTATTATATTACCTATTATAATGTCTGTTTCTATTGCAACATGTATTATTAGTAGCATGATGTTGTTTTCTTATTTGTTTTCTTCTTATTTTAAAAGAGATGCAATAGAAAAAGTCAATCGACAGATCAATTCTTTATCACAAAGTATAGAAAATGAAATTAATACAGTTAATAATCTTGTGAATGATATTTATTATCAGGATATTAAAAAATATGATTGTGGAAGTGCTCAGTTTACAACTGTAATGAATCAAAAGATGTCCAATGAAACAAATCGTATTTATAGTCTTTCTCTTTATGATATGAATGGAAATTCTATCTGGCAATATGGGGAAATAGAAAACAGTTCAGTCATTAATAAAACTTGGTTTAAGAATGCGAAAAGAAATATTGAAACAATCCAATATGATAAAAGAAAGCTTGTACAGCCAGATTTATCAGGCTATGTAATGGATGTCAGCCGTTATGTAGAATATATAGATCATGGTCATATGAAATCAGGTATTTTACTTATGCAATACTATACAGAACCAATAGAAGATATCTTAGACCGTTATTCTAATCAGATGTCAGCCTATTGTTATTTAATGGATGAATCCAATAACTTTCTATATCATCCCTTTGAATTACGTATGGCTTCAGGACTCTATAAAGAAAATACAGTATCTTATGCATTAAAGAGTAAGAACTATACTATAACAGATATAAAAAATGAAAATTATCTTATAGAAAGAAAACAGATAGGTTATACAGGATGGAATATTGTAGTAGTGAATTCTATGTCTAATTTAGCTGTAGAAAACAAACGTTTCCATTATATTATCTGGCTTATTCTTTTACTTGTAGGTGCTATTTTAATTCTGTTTGATGTACAAGTATTTAGAAACTTTACTGATCCTGTTTATCAATTACTTAATACAATGGAAGAATTTGGACAAGGGGATTATGAAGCACGTGCAAAGGAAGAAGGTATCGGAGAATTAAAGAATCTCAGTGCTAATTTTAATATTATGGCGGACCAACTACAGAAACAAATGGAAGAAATACGCCGTAATGAACGTGAAAAACAGAAGATGGAGAAGAAGCTTCTACAATCTCAAATTAATCCTCATTTCTTATACAATACGCTAGATTCTATTATCTGGATGATTCGTAGTGAAGAATATGAAGGAGCAGGAGAAATGGTTTCATCTCTTGCGAAATTTTTCCGTATATCTTTAAGTCAAGGTAAGGATATGATTCCTCTAAGTAAAGAATTAGAGCATGCTACAAGCTATCTAAAGATTCAAAATATCCGTTTTAAAGATAAATTTGATTTCCATGTAGAAGCAGATTCTAAGCTTATGAAATATTTAATTCCTAAGCTTTCTATTCAACCGTTACTAGAAAATGCGATTTATCATGGTATGGAAGGAATGTATGATGATGGTGAAATAATCATAAGTGTCTATGAAGAAGAGGGTAATATCAAGATTGATATTGCGGATAATGGACTTGGTATGAGTGAAGAAAAACTTGATTATATTATGCATAATAAAGTTGTATCTAGTAAAAGAGGATCAGGTATTGGTGTACGTAATGTGAATGAAAGAATCCAATTGATCTATGGTAAACAATATGGTATTTCAATCATAAGTGAACTAGATGAAGGAACAACAGCTACAATCACAATACCTAAAATGGAGGAAACGGATGAAACAGAATAAAAGTAAACATATTATCCTCATTTTGATTATTATGAGTATGGTATTTGTTTCTCTTTTATATATGAGAGATAGAGATTATGCTCAAAACAATCAAAGAATAGCGGTTGTTTATCCTAAGAATTCTCAATTATTAATTCAGAATATACAAGAAGGTATTCAGGATTATGCTTATGATCATTCGATTAAGTTAGATGTCTGGTATCAAGATCATATGACCCATAATGAGTTAGATACTCTTGTCTCTGAGGAATATCATAATAAGGCTACGGGGATATTACTTGTTTATCCAGAAAAGTATATGGAGAAGGAAAGTTATGAATATGGTAATGTGCTTGCATTAACTGATACGATGAAGGATTCATTTACTTATTCTGCTTCATTTATGAAGGTCAATCAAGAAACAGTGCGATTACCTGTTGATGAATCTTTATTAAAAGAGATTAAACAAGGAAATATTGACTCTATTTATCTAGAAAATACATATAAGCTAGGCTATAAGAGTATGCAGATGATTAATAAACGTGAAGATAAAAAACAATTATCCAATGTTCAATTAAAACCTGATAGAATTAACAAGAAAGTATTAGAAGATACTAATAAAGCATCACTATTTGCGAATTAGAGGTTAGTATGAAAAAGATTAGAAAATACAAATGGATACTTACCACAATACTTATTATTTGTTTAGCACTTATGACAATAGGAGGTACAAAACAAAAAGAAGACCAATATATTCATGTTGGTATTGCAGTTTATGATCTAGAAGATACATTTATGGATAGCTTTGTTTCTATGCTAGAAAAGGAAATAGAAAAAACGAATATACAAAAGAAAATCTCCTATGAAATATGTGATGCGAAAGGAGATTCAAGAAGACAGGTTAAACAGCTTCAATATATGTATACTCAAAGCTATGATATGATGCTTATTAATCTAGTAGAACCTTCTTCTGCAGCAAGTGTATTAAATAATGCGAAGGAAGCAGGTACACCTGTTATATTATTTAATAGAGATATTGCGGAAAAGGATTTAAAGATTATAGACAATGTCTGGTATGTAGGAACAGATGCCACAAAAGCAGGACAAATACAGGGTGAGATGTTAAAGAAAATCTGGAATGAACAGAGAAGTACGGTAGATAAGAATAAGAATGGAAAAATAGATTATGTCTTGGTAGAAGGTGAAGAAGATCATTATGATACGATTCGTCGTACAAAAGGTTTCTTAGAAGAGAGTAAAGATCTTCCTTTAAATACGCAAGGTACACTATCTGCTTCATGGAATAGACAACTTGCTTATAAGAAATTCTCACTATTAGATGAAACTGCAATTAGAAATACAGAAGCTGTAATATGTAATAATGATGACATGGCTTTAGGTGTTTATGATTATTATAAGGAAAAGAATCTAGCTCTGCCTATTATTCTAGGTATCAACAACAGTCAGGAAATGAATGATAAGATAAAGTCTAGTGAAATATATGGTAGTGTAGATAACAATATGGATAACCAGGTATTAAGAATAGTAGAATGTATGAAATCTGTATTAAAGGGTCATACAAAGAAGTATAAGAAAGTCTGGTATAGTACACCGTATGCAGTGACTAAATAGTGAAATTCCCCTTATATTCTCTCATAAGGGGATTTGTTTTTTTGCCTAAAAACAGTATGATGATACTATGAAAGGAAGATATATAATGAATCAAATTGTAACAGGACAATTCATAGCTTTAAAAAGAAAAGAAAAAAAATCTTACTCAAGGACAATTGGCAGATATACTCAACATCTCTAATAAAACGGTTTCTAAATGGGAGACAGGAAAGTCGATGCCTGATTATTCTCTTATTAATCCTTTATGTGAGGCATTGGAAGTAACAGTACCTGAACTTTTAGAGGGGCAGACATCATATGAATCTATTAATGAAAAACAGCTTATAGATTTATTGAGAAAGACACAACAATTAGAAAATCAAAAAATAATGTTGTACGGCATAATATTTTCTACTATGGGAGTTTCAATGCAGGCTCTAGCTCGTACTTCAGGATCTCATTTCCTCTCTATATCTATGCTTATACTCTCTGTTGTAGAATCATTATTAGGGTTAGGGATGATTATCAAATACTTGTTGAAATGATATATTTACATCTATTTTTGTATATGTTATCTTAGTTAGTGTAAACTAATTAAGGAGAATTGAATGAAAGCACATAAATATTGGTCTATTGGTGCATTGATCACCATGATTTGTACTTTCTTAACAGGACATATGAATAAGATGATTCATGCAGGTTTTGGTTTAATCGCATTAATCTGTATGATTATGTCAGTTTATTCAGGTCATGGTATAACTTCAAGAAAGAGATAGACAAAAGTCAGTAACTAAGTTGCTGGCTTTTTATATTGTATATGACATGTTGAATCATTATATTATATGTCACAAATATCACAATTTGTAACGATGTAATCGTATACATAATATATATTGCGAGTATAAAATGTGTATGGGTATTATAAAATAAACGGAGGGAATGAACATGGGAAAGAAGTTTTTAAAGTTTGCATTAACTGCAGCACTTTCACTATCTTGTTTGACAGTAGGTTTTTCTAGTGCATCAGGATTAAATGAAAATGCGGGTACAATCTCAAAAAATGGTTATATGATTTCTAAAGTATCTCATCAAGATAGAGGTGCAGGAGAAATCGATGGTATTCTTCCTTTTGAGTTAATGGGTGAAGAAAAAAATCGTAACCAAAGCTATGTATGGTCTAGTGTAGAATATGGAAATTACATATATCTTGGTACATGCTGGAACCCAATCTCAGGTATTTATTATCGAAATCTAAAGAATAATTTGACATCTCTTTTTGAAAAAAGAGGAGATAAAAATCCTGCACAAAAAGCAGGAACAGTTGCGACAAACATCTTAAATGTGGTGTATGATGGTAACTTCCCAGATGGTGCAAATTCTACTAAAGGGACACCATGTATTATGCGTGTAAATAAGTATACTTATAAAGCAGAATTAGTATATGTAGAAAAAGAAAGTTCGTCATTTGTGAACTGGAATGGATATAGAATGGCTATAGAATACAAAGGTAAATTATACTTTGCCTGTGCAGGTTATCCAACTTCTCGATTATTGCAGATTGATCCAAAAACAAAAGAAACAAAAGTAGTAATGCAGAAAACTGCAGAAAACTCAGCCTTTTCAAATGGTATTCGAGGACTTACTATCATGAATGGTAAATTATTGGTTTCACTTGCGACTGACGGTGCAGATCCTGATCATATGTTTGAAGGAGGCTCACAATTACCACAGGCTTATCAGAATGCGATTAAAGCCATCGCTAAGAAGGACGTACGCTATAAAGATGATAATCCTAGAATGGAAGGTGTACGTTTACTTGAAACAGATAATCCTGAAGATGTAGATAGCTGGAAGGTGATTGCGAATCAGGAAACATTTGATGATCTACCAGCATGCTGGATACGTGATAGTATCAATGGTGGAGGATTATGGGATCTTGCTGAATTTAATGGGTCTCTTTATGTATCCATGGTTACTGGTAAAACAGATGCAACAACTGGTGTGACAAATAAACAGGGTTTTGCGGTATATCGTGGAGACCCACAAAAGGATGGTTCTTGGAAATGGACTCCAATTATTGGTGATACATCTAAAGGGGCTCAATATGAATTTGGTTTAGGTAAGAAACAGTCTTGTGCAGGTAACCTATATGTATATAAAGATCATCTTTATATAGGTGGATACAATGATCCAATGCTTGACTTAGCGGATATTGGTAATAAAGGAGATTTCCATTTACTTTATGAAGATTTAAAGAATCCAGCTTGCTTAAACCGTATGGACAAAAACGGAAACATTGAATTAATCAATGATGATGGCTTTGGAGCTGCTTCTACACAGTACTTATGGAGATTCTCTGAATACAACAATAAACTCGTTATTGGGACATTTGATATCACTACGCTTGCCAAAGGATTTACGCAGTTGACTGATGGTAGTCTTTCAGAAATGACACCTGAAGAATTTAAGAAGAAGATGGATTATGTAGAAGAACTTCTTGAAAGCTTAAAGAAAGATCCAGATGGTGTCGCAGTCGTAAGTGATGATGAATCGGTAGATGAAATGATGGATTCACTAGAAGATATGAAAGATATCGTTGATGAATCTAACAAATCAAGAGCTACAGAAGAAGATATTGTAGAAGTATATGATGAAATGATTAACAACTATAAGAAATATGTTAAACCACTTCTACATGAAATTGATCCTGAATTAGAAAAACAGATTGATGATATTATCCTAAATAGTACAGTAGAAGATTTTGTATATTATTATGGATGTAGTCAGATTGTTTCTACACAGGAAGCAGGATGTGATGTATTAGTTTCTTCTGATGGTGTTCATTTTGATGCCTTAACTCGTAATGGTTTTAATGATAAGTTTAATCATGGTGGTCGTGCATTTATTCCTACTGATAATGGTTTGTTCCTTGGTATGGCTAATCCGTTCTGGGGTACACAGCTTTGGAAAATTACAGATGGATCAGAAAACCCAAAACCTGAAACTGATAAGCCAGGTACAGATAAAAATGATCAGCCTAGTACTGAAGATAAACCAAACATTGAAGTAAACAAACCAACTGATTCAACTACAACAACTATAAAACCAAATGAAAACAAAAAAGAAGACAATAAGAAAGTCGATACAGGTGATCCTACTCAGATTATGATTTGTGTAATGGTCACTCTTATTTCAGCTTTATTTGTAGCTGGATTATTAAAATATAGAAAAGTTAAATAATACCTATCTCCCAGGTCAATGAGTCAGCTCATTGACCTTTTCAATTGACAACAATGCTTATTAGGTATATAGTTCTATTTAGAACCATCAATGTTCTAAATAGAACTATAGAAAGGAGGATTACTATGTATTTCTGGGATCAACATAAAACAATTACCCTCTATTATGAGATGCTGACAGCATCTACATGTGATAAGTATCATCTTAAGAAGATGGAATATGACATACTGATGTTCTTGTATCACAATCCTGAATACAATACCGCTGCAGATATTGTCAGAATAAGAAAGTCGACAAAATCCCATGTCTCAACAGCATTAAAAGTATTAGAAGACCGGGGTTATATTATTAAAAAGACAAATGAAAAAAACAAGAAGCGTGTAGAGTTATTCTTACAGGATTCAGCCAATGAAATTGTGAAAGAAGGACTCAATGTTCAAAATCAATTTGCACATGATATGCTTCAGGGTCTCACAGAAGATGAAATAAAAGTGTGTAAAAAAGTATTTGAAAAAATTTGTAGGAATGCGGAAGAATGCATTCAAAAGAAAGGATGATCAATATGACTGAAAAATATGTACCTAAAATGCCTGATATTATGGAGGCTATCTTTGATACCTGTTATTTATTATTTGACTTAGTAGCTGGAATAATCTTCCTAACAAAAGCCAATGGTAATATGCTATTTACCTTATATGGTATCTTAACTCTTACATTATGTGGTGGTGATGCTTTCCACTTAGTTCCTAGAATTATTAGAGCATTTAAAGGAACTAATGAAAAAATCAAGAGACAGCTTGGTATTGGATTACAGGTCTCTTCTATTACTATGACTGTTTTCTATATTATCTTACTTTATATCTGGAAACTCACATTTCCAACACTTAAAGCACCATTTATTGTAGAAGCAATGATCTATGTTTCAGCAATCATTAGAATTGCAGTATGCTTCTTACCACAAAATGACTGGTGTGGCGATAAAGGGAACCTTACATTATCTATTATCAGAAATGCAGTATTTGCGGTAACTGGTATTGGCATTATTATTCTATATGCAATAAGTGGTAATACTGGTAACCTTCACATGACTAGAATGGTTGCAGCTATCATCATCTCATTTGGCTGTTATTTGCCAGTGACATTATTAAGTAAGAAAAAACCTAAAGTTGGTTTATTAATGATTCCTAAAACATGTGCCTATATGTGGGTGATTGTAATGGGATTACAGCTATTATTTAAATAGAATAGTGTTATAATAGTATTGTAATAAATCATTAAGTGAGGTAGAAATAATGGAAAAAGAAAGATATTCAATACTATTTAGTTCTCCAACAGGTAATACAAAAATGCTTGCTGAAGCTATTCACGAAGCGTTACCTAAAGAAGATTGTGATTATTTTGGACCTTGTATTGAGGTAGAATCAAATATGCTTTATATTGGTTTTTGGACAGATAAAGGTAATGCAGATGCAAATACACTTAAACTATTAGAAACTTTAAAAAATAAGAAGATCTTCTTGTTTGGTACAGCAGGATTTGGAGTAAGTGAAGAATATTTCCAGAGAATTCTAAATAATGTGAAAACAAGTATTGATGCAAGTAATACTATAGTTGGTGAATATATGTGTCAAGGTAAGATGCCACAATCAGTACGTGATAGATATGTCAAGATGAAAGCGCAGCCTGATCATATGCCTAATATTGATATGCTCATTGAAAACTTTGATCAAGCTTTAACACATCCTGATGAAAATGATTTAAATAATTTAATAACTAAAATTAAAGCATAAGGGTATGTAAACTCTTATGCTTTTCTCTTATGAAAGGAGTGCATTATGATAATTCATGAACTCAATTGGTTATGGACACTGTTTGGTATTGCGTTACTTTGTGCTTTCATTACATTTATAGTCACAATAATTATTTCTAAAATCATTTACAAACAAATAAGCCTTAAAGTATTAATCATTGTCGCAATGATAGGATTCTTATTAGGAATGATAGCTGTATTTATCTATGCCAATCAGGCAATGCCTTTATAGATTATTTTTTTAACATATTTTTCAGTATTATCACTCTTGAAGAATGGTATTGCATCCTTATCCTAGAAGATTGCCTTGAAGTTAGCGGAAGAAATATGATGGTGGAAACACATGTCATAGCTTTATTCCATTTCATACTATTGCTTCTGTTACATTACCTCATCAAGATGCTCAGTTATTGTCTTTTGGAGAGTATGAATTCATAGTTTAGGATCATCTTTGGATAATCCTTTTTCTGTAGAATTCAGCTTTATTTAGGAATACAATAGTCTAAAGGGGATGATACAATGATAGGTGCGATTATTGGAGATATTGTTGGTTCTAGATTTGAATGGGAAAATTATAAAGGGAAAGACTTTGAACTATTTGCGAAGGAATGCATGCCTACGGATGATAGTATTATGAGTCTTGCGATAGGAGCAGGATTACTTAAAAGTCAGCCTGATTATGAAGAATTAGAAAAGAATACAATTGAATGTATGCAGTCTTTAGGTAGACAATATCCTTATTGTGGTTATGGAGTTAGCTTTTATTTTTGGATCTTTGGAGATGATCCAAAGCCGTATAATAGTTATGGAAATGGCGCTGCAATGAGAGTAAGTGCGGCAGGAACTGTGGCATCTTCTTTAGAAGAAGCATTAGAATTATCAAGAAGAGTGACTGCCATCAGTCATGATCATCCTGAAGGTATCAAAGGGGCACAGGCAACCGCTGCTGCTATCTTTCTAGCTAAGACAGGTTCAACAAAAGAAGAAATTAAAGACTATATTAATCGTAATTTCTATAAAATAGATTTTACTCTTGATGAAATAAGAGACACTTATGAGTTTAATGAGATATGTCAAAAAACAGTTCCTCAGGCATTAGAGGCTTTCTTTGAATCAACAGACTATGAAGATGCAATCAGGAATGCGATTTCTATTGGTGGAGATAGTGATACAATAGGAGCTATATGCGGTGGTATTGCAGAAGCATACTATGGTATTCCTAGAAGCGTTAGAGAACAGGCTTTGAACTATTTAGATGATATACTTATATCTTATTTGAAACAATTTGAAGAAGCTTATCCTCCTGTTATCCTAGAATAGTGCTCTTATTTGTGTTAATGTAGTGAGTAAGAAAGAGGTGTATTTTAAATGTTAACATTTTTAATGTTCGCTGCAGTAATTGGATTTGCGGTAGTGATGAGAGAACGTACTAAACATAAAGATGACTATCGCTATGAGGCAGCACAGTACTTAATGATGGGGATTATCTGGGGTCTTATCGCCTTATCTGATTATCTGGATTATGGCGTACGTATGCCATATTTTGGACTACGTATCGCTATTTTTGTATTTTCACTATTCATGTGTATTAGATCCATATTGAATCATAAATAGAGTACTTCGGTACTCTTTTTATTATACTAAGTAAGATAATTATGAGCCTTTAGAAACTGTTTATTTCATCTATCGATGTTGAGATTTATATGCTTTATTTGTATGATGAAGTTGAGAAGAGAATGTATATGTAAGGAGGAAATAAGGAAAAAAGGAGGCGAAATTTATGAAACGATTTAAGAAATTATTCGCATTATTCACTGCTTTCTCATTAATATTTAGTGCATTTCTAGTGACACCAGTACATGCAGAAAATAATGCGGATGTCCTCATTTCACAACTCATTGGTTATTATACAGATTATATGGAAGACGCAGTTACTGATATTGAGCGTGTTCTTGTAGAACTTAAATCTGTAGATAAGAAAAAGGGAGAAGCCTGGGATCAAATCATGCACTATTGGCTAGAAGTCAATGGTCCTGATTTTACTCATGTAGGTGAAGTTCCTAAAGATTTACCAAACGATAATAGTATGGCAGTTGTCATTCTAGGTTTTGCGTTAAATGATGATGGTACAATGAAGCAGGAACTTGTAGGAAGACTAGAAACAGGTCTTGCGATTGCAAAAGAGTATCCTGAATCATATGTAGTAGTTACAGGTGGCGGTACTGCAAAGAATAATCCTAATGTCACTGAAGGTGGATTAATGGGTGATTGGCTCTTAGAACATGGATTAGATGAATATCGTTTGATTGTAGAAAATAGAGCACAGGATACAGTAGGTAATGCGAAAAACACATATGAAGTATTAAAGACTAAGTATAAAACTGTTAATAAGGTTGTACTTGTCACAAGTGATTATCATGTTCCTCGTGGATGTATCTTATACTACACTAAGTTTGTCTTAGAAGGACTAGAAAATAATAGTGAACCTCTTTCTATTATCTCTAATTCAGGCTATAAAACAGGATCACTTGGTTATGAATCAATAGAGCTACAAGCAAGAGGTGTCTGCCAGATGGCAGGTATTAATGTGCAGAGTGTTCCTAGAAAACAGAAACTATCAGTACTTACAAAAATAGAAATCAAACAAAATAAAGAACATATCAAGGGTCAAGAAGCTGATCTTACTATCACTGCTTTCTATGATAATGGATTTACTCGTGATGTAACAAAAGAAGTAGTTCTTACAGGCTTTGATAAAAACAAGGAAGAAGACCAGACTATCACAATCACTCATTCTGAAAATAACCATACAATAACAGAAGAATTCAAAGTGGTCGCAAAGAAAAAAGAAGTTGTACCAGATAAAAAACAAGAAACAAAGAAAGAAGAGAAAGATAAAACACCTGCCAAAACAGGTGACAATACACAACTTATTGTATTTGCAATGTTGTTCTTATTATCTGGAATTTACTTCTTAAGAAGAATGAAAAAGAGCTAGTATAAGACAGAATCTCAATCATGAGATTCTGTTTTTTAAGTTCTTAACTTTTCTATTCCCTTATTCTTCTATTATGATATAATGTTGATTGTTCTAAAAAAAAGACAAAAGGAAGAGGGAATTTATGAAAAACAATGAAAAGAGAAGTACTTTCTCAGGAAAACTAGGATTAGTCCTCTCTGCCGCAGGAGCCTCTGTAGGTTTAGGAAACATTTGGCGTTTCCCATATCTTGCAGCTAAATATGGAGGAGGAATCTTCTTATTAATCTATATCATTCTTGCACTCACATTTGGTTATACAATGATTATTGCAGAAACTACACTAGGAAGAATGACTAGAAAGAGTCCAGTAGGCGCTTTTAGAAAATTTGGACACTCTATCTGGCATAAGTTTGGTGGATGGATCAATGCGATTATCCCTATCTTAATCGTACCTTACTACTCAGTTATTGGTGGATGGGTTGTTAAATACCTTATTGAATATATTAAGGGTAATGGTCATACTTTAGCATCTAGTGACTATTTCTCTACATTTATTTCTAATGGTGTTTCAACAGAATTATGCTTTATCGCTTTTGCATTAATGACTTTAGTTATTGTATTTGCAGGAGTTAAAAACGGTATTGAGCGTGTCTCTAAAATCATGATGCCAATTCTTGTAGTATTATCATGTATCATCACTGTTTACTCCGTTACTCGTCCAGGTGCACTTGAAGGTGTAAAATACTTCCTTGTACCTAACTTCAAGAATTTCTCATGGATGACAGTAGTGACTGCAATGGGACAGATGTTCTATTCTCTGTCTATCGCCATGGGTATTCTAGTTACATTTGGTTCTTATACAGAAAAAGAAGTTTCTATCGAAGGCTCTACAGAAAATGTAGAAGTATTTGATACAGCTATCGCAATGATGGCAGGATTAATGATTATCCCAGCTGTATTTGCTTTCTCTAATGGTAATATGGAAAACCTTAATGCTGGACCATCTTTAATGTTTATTACTATTCCTAAAGTATTTGATAGTATGGGACTAGGAACACTCATTGGTATCTTATTCTTTGTATTAGTATTATTTGCAGCACTTACTAGTTCAATTGCCCTAACAGAATGTGCTGTCTCTACTTTCCAGGATGAACTTGGATGGAGTAGACATAAATCAGTTATTATTCTTGGATTCATCATGCTTCTACTAGGCTCATTATCATCACTTGGTTATGGACCACTTGCATCAATTCAGATTATTGGTATGCAGTTCCTAGACTTCTTTGATTTCTTAACTAACTCAGTCATGATGCCAATTTCTGCAACATGTGTATGTTTATTAGTATCTAGAGTCATTGGTGTAGATAAGATTGCTGAAGAAGTAAAATCTCACAACAATCCATTTAAACGTGAAAAAATCTTTAATTTCATGATTAAATATATTTGTCCAATCTTTGCAGCTATTATCTTATTAAGTTCAGTTGCGAATGCATTTGGACTCATCAAGATGTAAAACAGGCTTCGGCCTGTTTTTTTGCGTCTTATGCATGAAAATATGCATCTTATGCATGATTTGTAGTCTTATGCTATAAATTAATATACTATAACGTTTGAGGTGGGGATTATGATTTATTTTGTAATTAGTAGTTTGGTAATTACTTTAGTGATGACAATTATGATTGCATTAAATATTAAATAGGTATGACACGCTACGTAGCATATATTTGTATGAATGACACGGATACTTTCTTGTGAAACAAGTATAAGATAACTATACTTTGAGTGGGAGGACAAATATATGACATTAGGAGAAACTATTAAATATTATCGTACACAATTAAACTTATCACAAACTGAACTAGGAGATAGAATAGGCGTATCAAGACAAGCAGTCACTAAATGGGAAACAGATACAGGTATACCAGATATTAATAATATTCAAACACTCGCAAAGCTGTTTCATATTTCTATAGATACACTTCTTTCTCATGAATATGTACAATCATTCTATGAAAGTAAGATAGAATATGATTTATCTCAATCAATGGACTTTGATATACACTTAGATACTTTAGGAGACGTGTTGATAGAAGGTTATGAAGGAGAAAAACTTATTATTACTCTTTCTTCTTCAACCTATAAAGATTTACAAAAAGACTTCAAAATCAAACTAGATGAAAACAAACAAAGACTCGATATAGACTTAAAGACAAAAGACTATGTCACAAAAGATCAAAGAAGAGACATCAACATTTCAATCTTATTACCTATGCAGTATATTCATAAACTAGAATGCAATGTATTACCTACAAGTATGTCTGTTTCTCATATTCATTCTGATTCTATTGAGTTAGACATAAAAACATCATCACTCAAATTAATAGATATTCATGGACATATAGAAATTGATTGCAATATTGATATGTTTATTACTATTGATGCTATTCATGGGAAGGTTGATCTTAATTCAGTACGTTGTTCGTCTCGATTAAATATCACATCACCATGTGTGTTCAATACAATCACAAAAGGTATTAAAACAAAAATCATCTATGCAGGAAGCATAGATGAAGATTCAGATAATCAAATAGAACTCAATGGAATCATGAGTGAACTTGTAATAGAAGCTGATTAACAATAGTCAGCTTTTTTTATTAGGAAAGAAAAGTAACACATTTATTGGTATTTGTATAATAACTTAATTTCATTATAACTTTTTCTAAAAAAATAATTGTTTCAAATGAAAAACAAATGAAAGCGGTTTATAATAGGGTAAAGAAATGAAAAGAAGGAGGTAGGATGTCATGGAATTCACGTATAGTCAAGTTGAAAATCTAAATGAAGCAGAAATGTGTGTTTATAATTATATTGTGAAAAATATGAAACATATATTGAATCTAAGTGTTCGTGAATTAGCAGATGAAGTACATGTTTCTACAGCAACCGTCATGCGTTTTTGTAAGAAAATGGGATTCTCAGGTTTTTCTGAATTGAAGTATAAGACCAAAGAGTTTTATGAACAGCAGGATCAGACAGATAATAATGAAATAAGTGATATTATTAGTTTTATGGAGCATATAAAATCTAATGATTATCAAGAGAAACTTAAGAAAGCAGCTGAACTTATTAAAGGTGCAGATTCATTTCAAATTCTAGGGCTAGGTGTATGCAGGGATATTGCGAAATATACAGCACGTCGTTTCTGTCGTGCAGGTGTTTATTGTTATGGTATCGATGATGTCAACTATCCCATATTAGAAGTACCAGAAGGAGCTCATTCCGTTATCTTAATCATTTATAATTATTTTTATCAGAAATTGATATTTGAACAAGTTAATAAATATAAGAGTGAAAATTATACAATTATCATGGTTTCTATCTCAAATGTTGGTAAGTTTAACCAATTATGTGATTTGATTATTTATGCATCAAATGGGATTATGAAGGTGGGACAGATAGAATCTGGAATTCCTATGCTTTATACATTAGAAAAATTAACTGATGAAGTAATTAAACAATAGCATAATATATAATATGTAACCGTCTTTAAAAGATGGTTATTTTTTTGTTTGGGTAAAGAATAAATATAAATGAAGTAAATAAG
>ERZ869979.114-NODE-114-length-21537-cov-9.659553_pt1 | contig 21537 bp, 18 predicted proteins | sample MGYA00521269_ERZ869979 | MGnify/ENA primary metagenome ERZ869979 (study PRJEB32232, sample SAMN07284974) | human gut metagenome | biome: human-associated habitat; material: feces | host: Homo sapiens | place: Tanzania | collected 2014-04-05 ... | reverse complement strand
CATATTAGTAAAGGACAGTCACAATGGCTGCCCTTTTCAAGGTTTCAAACAATTAATAAGCGATATAATCTGTTAGACCAATGTTAGGAATTAAGATCATAGTATTTTACAACTCCATTCAAGTTTTCGCTTTTTAATTTACAAGATAACTCCTTCATGGAATCATATATCCTTGTTGTAAATACTACTTCTCCTCCATTAATGAAAATTTCTAAACTTGAGGAATCCGAAAAGATTCTAATATCTGCTATTGTATTGATAGCAACTCCTCTCTGCTTACGACCTGAACCACAGTGAGTTATATCAAGTGTTAAAATTCCTTCTTTATATCTTAACTTAACACTTTCTCTTAACTTTAATATAAAATCTTTACTGGTTTCAAAATTTATCTCCATCTCAAAACAGACTGAAGTTGAGGTGCTAAATCCAGTATGAAATTCTATCTTTTTTTCATTACTACGCAGTTTTTTTAATTCATCCAGTGGTTTTTGCGCCAGTTTTCCTTTTTCTGTAACATACAGTTCTCTTGGTATTGATAATGCATGTTGCCATCCATTCTTTACCGTTTCATCATTACTGTAATCACTATCTGGCATTCCCATCCAACCAAGCAGAATTACTCTTCCTGTATGGTCTTTAAAAATCTGTGGTGCATAAAAATCAAATCCTCTATCTAATTGATAAAATTCACCTAACTGATATATTTTGTCTTTGAATTCATATTTCAATGGGAAATAACCACATTGATGTGCATTGGCATAATCTAGTCCATCTTGTTCTATGCCCTGTGGGCACACAATCAAGAACTGTTTGCCTTCAATCTCTACATAGTTCGGACATTCCCACATATATCCAAACACTTGTTGTGTAGTAAATCTTAATTCATATTTCCAATGATATAAATCATCACTCTTAAAGAGTAGGACAGATCCTTTATTCAACAAATCTCTGGCTCCTAGAATCATGTAATAGTGATTTCCTTTTTTTATAATTTGAGGATCTCTTACATGTTTACTCAAATCTTCTGGGAAGTTATCATTTGTCATAATTAATTTTTTTTCAGAAAAAATGTATCCATCTTTTGTAGTTGTTAGAATGACATTCTGTTCTCTTCCATCAGTAACATAGTTATAATCTTTCCCTTCATACTTTACATTTCCAGTATAAAAGAAATAATATTCACCGTCTTCTTCGTAAGCGGAGCCACTATACGCACCATTCGCATCCCAACAAGAATCTGGAAAAATAGAAGGTTCATGTTCTTCATAATGGATAAAGTCTTCAGTGACCATATGTCCCCATAGCCCTGTTCCTCCATTTGGATTAAAAGGAGTATATTGGAAACAGATATGATATTGATTTCCAATCTGACATAAACCATTTGGATCATTCAGCCACCCGATTGGTGGCTGTAAATGATATTTCATACGGTATGGATCAGCAGCAACTTTATCTCTTAAACTATCAAATTTCTTACTTTTTTCTAAATATTGTTTTTTTGTCATCGGCTTCTTTTCTGCCTGCATAATGCCTCCTAAAGTTCTTCTCCTAGCTGAACAGAACGTCTTTTTGTGTTTTTGATATGATACTGCTTTTCTGGATTTGTAAACACAAGAGGAATCACAGTATCATATCCTTCATTTTTTACTTTATCAATTTCAAACGTAACCAATGTATCTCCAGCTTTTACATAGTCCCCTTCATTCACATAGGACTTAAAGTATTTTCCATTTAGTTTAACAGTATCAATACCAATATGAATCAACATTTCTGTTCCATCTTCAGCTTTTAACCCTATTGCATGTTTTGTAAAGAAAATTGTTTCTACTTTCCCGTCACATGGAGCACATACTTTACCTTCTGATGGGATAATCGCAAAACCTTCACCCATTATTTTCTTTGAAAAAGTAGGATCCTTTACATCTTCTATAGAGATAAGTTCCCCTGTAGCATAGGCCTTTATACCACTTTCTATTTTATTTTCGTTGCTTGTTTCTTTAGTTTCTACTGTTTTTAAATTTACTTCTGTGTTTTTCTTAGTTGCAAGTCTTCCTATAAATAGTGTGAAAATAATTCCTCCTATAAGGGCGATTAAATGAGCAATTATATAATTTACATATCCATTGTTTTCTGGTGCAACAATCGCAAATCCAGGAAGTACAGTTGTTCCATACCCTAAAGCAGTGAGTCCACTAAAGTATACAAATATACTAGCTACAGCAGAAGCAAGACAGCCTGCAATAAATGGATACTTATTACGAAGGTTTACACCAAAGATAGCCGGCTCAGAAATACCAAATAAAGTAGATGTAAATGCAGGGATACATAATTCTCTGCTTTTTACGTCTTTCCATTTTGGAATTAAATAACCTAATACTGCTCCACCTTGTGCACATACAGCAACAGAAGCAAGTGGATTAATAAAATCTCTTCCAGTATCAACAAGTAACTGTCCTTCAATAGCCCCAAATAAATGATGTAGACCAGTTATTACAATAATCTGTTGTACCCCACCAAAAATTGCATATCCAACAAATCCTAAATTCTGTGTCATCCATACTAAACCTGTAGTAAGTCCACTCGCAAGAAGACGACCTACTGGTCCTACAACTGTAAATAGTAATAAAGCTGATACAAATACGGTAAACATTGGTGATAGTAATAACTTTACTGCATTAGGAACTTTTCTTTCAAAGAATTTATCTAATTTAGCTACTACAAATCCCATCATCAAAGCGATTATGATTCCACCTTGAAATCCTACCAGTTGAATTTTTAATCCTAAGAGACTAATTGTTTCTACTTTTACTGCTCCTTGTGCCGCCTGGTATGCATCTGCTAGATTATTACTTAACATTAAAGCACCAATAACCAGCCCAAGAATAGCTCTACCACCATATCTTTTTGTAGATGACCATACCACAATCAATGGTAAGATAGAGAATACACTTGATGAAACTATACTAATAAATCGGTTTAAACCTGCTAGCATAGGAACCATTTCAACAACAGATTTTTTTCCGAAAATCCCCTGCTGTCCGAGTAAACCAGACAATCCCATTAATAACGCTGCTGCTAGAATTGCAGGCATAATTTCAATAAATACATCTGAGAGGGATTTTATTACCCTCTGAATAGGATTTTGTTTCTGAGTAGCCTGACTTTTTACATCCTGTAAAGACATGTTCTCTTCATGTGTGTATTTCGCAAACGCTTCATAAACCTCATTGACTAATCCTGCTCCGAAAATAATCTGAATCTGGTCTCCTGTCACAAAAGCTCCTTTTACAAGCTCAACTGTTTCGATTTTTTTCATATCTACTTTAGTCTGATCTGCAGCCACGATTCTTAGTCTTGTAGCACAATGTGCTACTCCAAGTATGTTGTTTTCGCCTCCAACATAATCAGCAATTTCTTTTGAAATTTGAAGATATTTCTCTTCTTTTGTCCCTGTCATTTTTAATACCTCTTTATACACTTAAAGACTGCTGTCTCATATTCTCTTAATTTCATGCAAGACTCTGGTATTTCTGTATCAGAGTAATTGGCCAACAACTTATCAGTAATTACATAACTATCTTCAAATTGTTTTGGCATATTAAACTCAGTTTTATCTCCATAGAAGTTTGCAATAACTAGTAACGCTTCCTTTTCTCCTTCTCGAAGATAACACCAGACAGAAGGATCATTTTCTTCTAAACGAACATATTTTCCTTCTCTTACTAGTTCTTCAGTTTTTCTCATTTCAAGTAGTTTTTTATAGTAATAAAAAACGCCATCTTCTTTTTGCAAATCATTTTCCGCATTGATTAACGAAGCACTTCTACCCATCTTAATCCAAGGTGTTCCAGTTGAAAAGCCATTTCCTTGTGAACTATTCCACTGGATAGGTGATCTACCATTATCTCTTGATTGTCTGCAAATACCTTCCATGATAGTACTTTCTTCAATTCCGAGTTCTGTTCTTTCCTTATATACATTTAAAGACTCAATATCCTCAAACTCCTTAATTGTTTCATAACCAGGATTAGGCATCCCAAATTCTTCTCCTTGATAAATATAAGGAGTACCTTTCAACATATGAAGGATAGTTGCTAACATTTTAGCTGATTCAATTCTGTATTTTCCATCATCTCCAAATCTATTTACTACTCTTGGCTGATCATGGTTAGACCAGAATAAAGAATTCCATCCACCAGTTTCTTCCATCTTATATTGCCATTTAGAAAGGATGTCTTTTAATTTAATAAAATCTGTATCTTGAACTGTCCAGCGATCGCCATTTTTGTAATCTACCTGCATATGTTCCATTGCAAAGATCATGTCTAGCTCCTTCTCTTGAGGTCTTGTCATTAATACAGCATCTTCTACCGAAGCGTCCATTGTCTCACCCACAGTGACAACATCAAATGGCGTAAATATTTTCGTATTCATTTCCTTTAAAAATTCATGAAGTCTTGGACCATTTATGTAATATTTTTTACCCGGTGTATCATTGAGTGTATCATCATCAGGAAATGACTGATCTTTAGAAATCAAATTGATGACATCAAGTCTAAAACCATCTACACCTAATTCTACCCAATATTTCATCATATCTGATAGTTCATTTCTCATCGCTTCACATTCCCAGTTTAAATCTGCCTGTTCTTTTGCAAACAAATGTAGATAATAATTATCCTCACCTTCAATCTTTTCCCAGGCACTTCCACCAAAAAATGATTTCCAGTTATTAGGCTCTTTTCCATTCACTGCTGGTTTTACGATGTAATAATCTCTATATTTTTTATCTTTTTCAATAAAAGCCTTTTTAAACCACATATGATCTGTAGAAGTATGATTAAGCACAAGATCCATAATTATACGAATATCCCTTTTATGTGCTCCTTCAACTAATTCTATAAAATCATTTTTTGATCCGAATAACTTATCAATTTCATAATAATCACTAATATCGTATCCGTTATCCACCTGTGGTGAACAATACATTGGCGTAAGCCAAACTGCTCCTACACCTAGATTTTGTAAATAATCTAACTTACTGATTATTCCGCGGATGTCTCCACATCCATCTCCATCAGAATCACAGAAACTTTTAGGATAAATTTGGTAAACTGTCCTTTTCTTCCATTCATGATTCATTCACGATTCCTCCTATTACGTATTATTTTACTTACATCGCTAGATTATAGGTATTTATTTGCGCTTTGTCAATCTTTCGTATGTAAAATTTTACGTTTAGTTATAAAAAAAATACCTAAAATTCTTTAAAGGTATTCTTTGTTCATTGATAAAGTTATTTATTTTTGTGAACTACTACGCTCTTTCTTTCGATTATTTCAAATGGCATCACAACACTACTTTGTTTTTCATGTGTTTCTATATATTTTATTAGAATTTTCATTCCTTCGATTCCCATTTCATATAATGGCTGTCCAATTGTAGTAAGAGAAGGATAACTCATTTCAGCAACTTTAGTATTATCATAACCAATTACTGACAGTTCATTAGGAACGGACATATTTCTTTCATATGCTGCCGAAATTGCTCCTATGGCCATATCATCACTTGCTGCAAAAACAGCCGTAATTTCTTTATCTAAATCAAGTAGTTTTTTCATACAAGCCTTACCACTTTGAAAGCTGAAGTCTCCATAGGAAATTCTGTTTTCAGTTACAGTTAATCCTGCATCTTCAATAGCCTTTCTATAACCCTTTTCACGGTTACTCATTCCGTTTATACTTGTACCTGCAATCATTGCGATTTGTGTATGTCCCTTATCTAGTAAATAACGCACAGCAGCATATGCTGCCTGAAAACTATCAACTTTAATATAGGGAATCTGGTATTTGTATGACATACTTGATATAAGAATATAAGGAATCTTTGTTCTTTCTAACTTTTCATATAAAGTTTCATCTAAAAATGTTCCTACTAATGCGATTCCAGATACTTTACGTTTTTTTAAAACATTTATATCTTCATACGTGTTTTTTCCTTCTTTTCCTGTATTACTGATCAATATACTATAGCCTTGTTTACGTGCAACTTCTTCTAGACCAGAAATGATTTTTGCGTAAAAATCAGTTTCCAAATCAGGGACTAAAACTCCTATCAATTTATCTACTTTAGGGCGATTATAATCCTTTAGAGCAGAAGCATTTCCTTTATAACCTGTTTCTTCTATAACTGCTAAAACCTTTTCTTTTGTATCATCATTATATCCACCTAAACCATTTATAATTCTAGACACAGTAGCCGTTGATACTCCAGCACGTCTAGCAATTTCCCTAATAGTAATTTTCATACGGAATCCTCCACGTAATTATTTACTTAACAGGATATCAAATCAGATTGTTTTTGTCAAACTGGTCATATCTTCTCAATTGTCTAAAACAATTATTTATCCAAAGTCCATATTACTTAACCACAGGTTGTAGTTGTGATAAAATAGTATTTGAAAGGAGGTAATCATATGGCTATGAGTGAATTGTTGAAAAAGACAGTACTTGTAGGTATTGGCGCAGCTGCTGAAGTAGCTGATCGTTCTAAGGACTTAACAGATAGTCTTGCGAAAAAAGGTCAGGATACTATCAATAAAGGACGTGCGATGAATGAAGAATTAAAAAGAAAAGCACGTGAAGACTTATTAGAACATGTAGAAAACATGACTGATGAAGAACGTGCAGCATTGCGTCAAAAGCTTGATGCATTAGATCATGAAGAAAATCAGTAATATTAAACGTATGAGAGAAATACTCTCTAGTATCAAGAAACATGATATTAAAAGTGGTCTGACTCCTATTAAGGCAAGAGAAATGATTGAAGAGCTTGGCCCTACTTATGTCAAATTAGGACAGATCATGTCAATGCGTAGTGATCTAATACCTCTAGAATACTGTAAAGAGTTTGAAAAACTAAGAGCGTCTATTGCGCCTCTTAGTTTTTCTACTATTCGTAGTATTATTGAAGAAGAACTAGAACAGCCAATAGAGAATGTATTTAAAGATATAGAAGAAAAACCTATTGGATGTGCTTCTATTGCGCAGGTTCATTTAGGACATTTATTGAATGGTGAAACAGTTGTATTAAAGGTTCAAAGACCCAATATTCATGAAATCATGGAAGCTGATGTACGTATTATGCATAAGTTCCCACGTTTATTAAAGATGGTGACTGGAACGGGTGATCTGATTGATTATCGTTCTATTATTGATGAATTATGGCGTACTAGTCAGACAGAGATGAACTTTCTTAATGAAGCGAAAAATATGAATGTCTTTGCGAATAATCAAAAGGATATACGTTATATTAAAACACCTCATGTCTATAATGAGTTTACTACAAATCATTTACTTGTTTACTCTTATGTGAAAGGTATTCCTATTGATGCTATAAAGAGAATAAAGTATGAAGGATATGATTTAGATGAGATTGCCTTAAAGATGGCAGATAACTGTTGTAAACAGATATTAGATGATGGGTTCTTTCATGCGGATCCTCATCCTGGTAATATCTTAATAGATGATGGGAAGATTGCCTGGATAGATTTTGGAATGATGGGTACTGTATCTTCCTTTACTCAACATATCTTATCACTGGCTTTACAGGCTTTAATTGAAGATGATATTTATGATCTAGAGGAAGCATTCTTAATGTTAGTGACACCAGATCATGAAATAGATGAAACACAGTTAGTACATCAATTAAATGAGATAGTGAGTGAATATAAGGCAAAGAGCTTGTCTGATTATAACTTCTCTGATTTAATTCAGAAATGTTTTGATATTGTGACAAGTAATGATATTGCGATACCTACAGAACTCACTTTATTGTGTCGTTGTTTAGTGACTCTTGAAGGTACTTTAGAGAAGATCAGTCCTTCTTCTAACTTAATTGAGATATTAATTAATCATAAGCGTAATACAGTACTTGAAGAGTTAGATTATAAGGATCAGGGATTGAAAATAGGTCATGATCTTTATAAGACATTAAAGAAAAGCTATGCATTACCTCAGATTATCTATGATTTAATCAAGATGAGTAAGAATGGCCAGTTACATGTTAATGTGACTGAGAGTGATGATTATACAAAAACAGTTTATAAGAAAACACAGTTATCCATCATTATTAAGACAGTATTTAGCTGTATGTGTATGTTATGTGGTGTATTGACTGAGTCTTATTATATGTCTATTGTATTATTTACTATTTCTATGTTACTTGGTGTAGATGTATTCTTTCACTTATGGAAGCTAAAAAGATGATTCCGCTCATTGGAATCATCTTTTTCTATTTGTTTGGATCAATCATAGTGAGTTGTACTTTATGTCTTTGTTCATCGATTGTATCTACCCATGTAGTCACAATATCTCCTACAGAGACGACATCACTTGGGTGTTTAATACGGTTTTTACTCATTTTAGAAATATGCACTAATCCATCTTCATGTAAACCAATATCTACAAAGACACCAAAGTCTACGACATTACGTACTGTACCTTCTAGTTTATCATTTACATGTAAATCTTCTAATGTGAGGATATCCTGTCTTAAGATTGGTGCATCATAATCATCACGATAGTCTCTTAAAGGTCTCATAATAGAGTCTAGGATATCTTTAAGGGTATAATCATCAAGTCCTGTAAGTTCTTTGAGTGATGTAATGTTAGCGTGTGTTACAGCCTTTTTGCATGCATCAGTACCCAAATCACTTGTAGTTAAGTGTAATGCTTTTAAGATAGTTTTAGTGGCATCATAGGATTCAGGATGGATATTTGTACGGTCTAATGGTTCACTGCCTTCTTCGATTCTTAAGAAACCTGCTGCCTGCTGGAAGGCTTTAGGTCCAATCTTAGGAATCTTTTTCATTTCTTTACGGCTCATGATTTTACCGTTTTCTTCACGATAAGTGACAATACTATTGGCTGTAGATGCATTAAGTCCTGAAACGTTCTTTAATAGTGTAGGACTGGCTGTATTGATATTGACACCAACTAAGTTAACAGCTTTTTCTACAACGAAATTAAGTCTTTCTTTTAATTGTGTTGTAGGTAAATCATGCTGGTACTGCCCTACTCCAATAGATTGAGGATCAATCTTAATAAGTTCTGATAAAGGATCTAGTAATCTTCTTGCGATAGAGATAGCACTTCTTTGTTCGACATGGAGATCTGGGAATTCTTCTATCGCAAGCTTAGAAGCACTATAAACACTCGCTCCTGCTTCACTGACTATTGTATAGCTTACAGGTAAGTGATATTTCTTAATAGTGTTGGCGACAAAGGCTTCACTTTCACGACTTGCTGTACCATTTCCAATCGCAATAAGGTTGACATCATATTTTGTACAGAGGTCTACTAATTTCTTTTCTGATTCTTTTACTTTTGCAACTGGTGGATGTGGATAAATGACATCTACTGTAAGCTTCTTACCTGATTCATCAATAACCGCAAGTTTACATCCTGTACGAAAAGCTGGGTCAAAGCCTAATATTCTCTTATTTTTCATTGGAGCCTGTAAAAGTAATTTACCAAGATTATCAGAGAAGACATCAATACTTGCTTCCTGAGCTTTTTCAGTCAAAGTATTTCTAACTAATCTTTCTAGAGATGGATAAGCCAAACGTTTTAAACCATCATCAATGGCTTCATCTACATATTTAGCTGTTGGACTTTTAGGAAACTTAATATAACGTCTAGAGACAAATGTCTTGATATAGTCTTCATTAATATTAATAGAAACAGTGAGAATCTTTTCTTTTTCTCCTCGATCAATGGCCATAATACGATGTGTTGCAATACGTGAGACATTTTCAGAATAATCATAATACATCTTATAGGTCATCTTTTCATCTTCCGCATTCTTCTTTTTAGAAGTGACAAGGCGACCATAGTTCATCATAGAATCTACAATCTTATCACGTACTTTTATATCATTAGAAATCTTTTCCGCAATGATATCTTTAGCACCTTGTAATGCCTCTTCTCTAGAAGTAACTGTATCATTGAGATAGGCATCTATGTCTTTTTCATTAAAATTACGAGGTAAAGAGAGAAGTATTTTAGATAATGGTTCTAATCCTGCAGCTATCGCAACACTCGCTCTTGTTTTCTTTTTCTGTTTATAAGGGCGATAGATATCTTCTACCTGAGATAAACGTGTACATGCATTGACCATCTTTACGATATCATCATTTAAGTGTCCTAATGTTTCTATTCTTGTAAGGACTTCTTCTTTTCTTTTTTTAAGATTGACCTGATAGTCATATTGTTCCTGAATGACACGGATCTGTTCTTCATCTAAGCCATGAGTTAATTCTTTACGATAACGGGCAATAAATGGAACAGTACAGCCATCTTCTAATAGCTTTAATGTATTTTGTATCTGTTCTGTTTTGATATTTAATTGTTCTGAGATTTTAAGAATAATATCTTCCTGCATTGTATTCTCCTTTAAAAAAGGCTGAATAATCAGCCTTATGCATGTTTATATAAGTAAGTGATTGAGAGTGGTGGTAATTCTAATTCTCCATTATAATCCACCATTTCTCCACTTATAAGATTCTGATAAGAACCATGTTCAATAGATGGATAGATAGTATAAGGTGCATCATCAATATTTAATGCAACGACAATCTTTTCACCTTCATAGTTTCTTTCTAATACATATTGTTTATTAGTTAAAACAAGATCCTTATAGTCTCCTAGTGTAAGTGCTTTATGTCCTCTACGTAAGTGAATATATTTAGATACTAAGTCAGATAGTTCATTTGATACTGGTGCATCGAGTTCAGGACGAAGTGGTGCATCAGTCACACCTTGAATCTTTTCTCCTTTAATACCCCATTCTGAACCATAATAGATACATGGAATACCAGGTACTGCCATTAATAAACCAAATACTAATGGAAGCTTTCTTTCATCAGTGAGTGTACTAGATATTCTATTAACATCATGGTTATCTACAAATGTAAGTAAGTCTCTACCTCTATACATATCCATCGCATTTCTCTTTAATGTATGAGCATATTCAAACATATTTAAAGAGTTAAATGAAGACCAGAATGCTTTATATGATGGATAATCAGTGATTGCATCTAGTTTAGCTTCTGTATACATATAACCTGCATTATCACCTAATACTTCACCTAACATAAAGAAATCCTGTTTTTTACTCTTACAATGATCACTCAACATAGCCATAAACCATCTTGGTAATGAATAAGCGACGTCTAGTCTTAAACCGTCAATATCAAAACACTTGATCCAGTAATCAACTGCATCTAGTAAATAATGTTGGACTTCTGGGTTATCTAGATTTAACTTCACAAGTTCATAATGACCTTCCCATCCTTCATACCAGAATCCATCACCATAACTAGAATCTCCATCAAAGTTGATATGGAACCAATTGGCATATGGGCTTGCAGGTCCTTTTTCCTGGACATCTCTAAACGCAAAAAAGCCTCTACCAACATGGTTGAATACCCCATCTAATACTACTTTAATATCATGTTCATGGAGTGTTTTACATACTTCCGCAAAGTCTTCATTTGTACCTAAACGCGTATCAATGAGATTATAATCACGCGTATCATAGCCATGAGAATCACTGTTGAATACAGGATTGAAATACACAGCACCTATTCCTATTTCTTGTAGATAAGGTACAAAATCCTTAATTTTTAAAATACGATGAGCCTGGATATCATCATTTACTTCAGGCGCACCACAAAGTCCTAGTGGGCAGATTTGATAAAATACTGTTTCTTGATACCACACAATTAACACTTCCTTTCTTTTTCTATTATACTTCATTTTCATGTGTTATCCAATTCATTTCTATTATTAGTAATAACTGTTTATGTATTTACTATAATTTTATAGATATTCTAAACAAGTTATTGTATATATCGATTATGTTCAGGATCATAATCATTTAATAGTAATTCTATCTTGTCTTCATCATAGTCAAGATAGACATATAAAACATATATAAGCAAGTCTTTAAGCTGTTCATGGATGTCTGTACCAAAATACAAACGTAAGATCTTCTCACAGCTTAACGCAAAGCCTAATATATCTTTAGTATCCCTATAATCATCATAGATATGATCTATCATCCATCCCATCTCTTCATTTAAAGATTCTTTAAGTATGTTGTAGAATTGGTCCATATTAGCTCCTCTTGAAATAGTTCTGTATATCATCTGCTGGAATGATTGTGATTTCCCCTTCTTTATAATGATTCTTCCATGGTCCTGTTTTTGTGAGTGTAATAAGTGTTTTTAAAGGGTAACGAGAGAATGTATTGAGGATCTCATCTATATATTCCTTCTTATCTTCATCTAGATCTAAGTAAGCATCTTCAATGATCTTATAACGCATATCATCTTGTACTCTAAATGGGAATGTAGAGAATAAATGATAAACATCAGGATAGATGACACCCTGCGCCCAAGCTTCACAATGTTCATGAAAGAGTGGCTGTGGATAGGAATAAGCCTGAATAAAGTATAGATAGGATTCTAACTGCATTGGTGTCAGTTCTTCTAGTGTATAAAAGAGATAAGAGATGACCTGTAAGATTTCTTTTGAACAGGAGAATTGTGATTTAAGTGTGAGACATCTATTAATAGCCTTCTTAAAGGCAGGTCCCATCTTTTCATGGTTCTTATTGACTAAGTTCATCATATAGTCTATATCACAGAGTGCATTGTGAATAACTTGTGCATAGTCAGGATGAGGTGCACTTCCTTGCAAATATCTTGTGATAGTCACTTCTCCAAAGCCTAAGGCAAATGATAAAGGTGCTTTACCTAGATGATAGAGAGACATAAGGGCTTCTATTTCTTCTTGTATTCTTGTTTTACACATCTTATTCACCTTCTTCACACTTATTATAGCATATGATAGACTTTTTAGAAATATCTATCATATGCATTAAAACAAAGAAAAAAAGTGCACATTATTGTGAATATGCACTTTCCTGTGTGAAGAGATTTTCTATCTCTACCAACATTTTCCCAAATTCATTGAGCTTTATATAAAGCTCATCATCGTCAATATTCATGACGATTTCGTTTTGTCTGATCCTCGCATCATGCATATAACATATTGCGGAAATCTTTTCCTTCTTATCAGCGTCTAGCTGATATGTATCAATCAGATTTGTGATTGTCGATGCCTGATCTGAGAGCTTATAAGACCTGTTATGCACAAAGGCATAGACAATCATATGTTCACCCTTGAAATTCTTATAGGGCATCAACAGCTTTTGATAATTCAGCATACGCTTCACTCCCCTCTTATTCTCTATTATATCTTAGTTACTATTTATAGATAGGGTGTGGCAAGAGATTGGACGAAGAAATAGAACATATTATAATTCTAGTGAACAGATATTCTTGAGTTGTATTTTATGGTCATTGATGTATATGTAGCGATCTTCTAGATTTACTGTTTGTATTATTCCTCTTATTTTAGAATAAGAATAACCTGTGTAATGGATCAGTTCTATTTCATCACCTTCTTGAATTTGGTGTATCTTCCAATCCAGTTCATAATATTGGTCTTCACATAGTTCTTTTCTAGGTATTGTGGTATCTTCTTGAAGTAATTCTTTAAATCCTTTTAAGGCATCATAACTTAAAAATAAGCGTGCACGATCAACCTTCTTATGCATTATGTCCTCCAATTAATGTATTTCTCTTTTCTGTAGTCGCTTTTTCTTGTTTATTCATAAGCTTTAATATCGCATTCTTCCCATACTTATGACGTATAGAGACAAGAGTTCTCTGGAGCTTCTTTTCTTCTTCTAATGCCTCTATATCACTAAATAAGTCATAGGATTCATAAGCTTCATCTAATACATCTCCAAAAGAAATAGAAATCTGTCTGATGAGTTTTCCTTTTTTTACCTTCTCATGATAAAGAGAAATAAAAGCATCCATAAGAATACTGAGTGAACTCGTTCTTACTGTCAGCTTTCTAGAGCCTCCTGCCCATCCTCCTCCATCTGTACGTGAATAACCGATATATAAGCTTATATGATTAGTAACAAGACGCGATTCAACAAGTCTTAAGACATTGAGTTCAACCATTTCTTTTACGACTAGTAAAGCATCTTCATATTCATAATCAGAAAAGAGGACCTGTGAGTTATTAATTGATTCATTTTTAGGGCGATACTTCTTAATAGAAGCAATGGTGGCAGGTTCTCTTCCCCAGGCATGATCAATAATATATTCCGCATTAATACCAAACTCCTTGTAGAGTATCTCTTCAGGAATCTGAGTTATCCCATGCATATCTACAACACCTAATTTTAATAAATGATTGGCTGTACCACTTCCCATATGCCAGAAATCTGTGATAGGTAAATGATGCCATAAGTATTTCTGATATCTTTCTTCGTCTAATATCCCAATATTTTCTTTTGTATGTTTAGAGATAATATCAAGAGCTACTTTCGCAAGATAGAGATTGGTTCCTATGCCACATGTGGCGGTAATATGTGTATCATCAAATACTGCCTGCATCAACATCTTCGCAAACTCCTTCGCACTCTTATGATAAAGATGCATATAAGATGTAATATCAATAAAACATTCATCGATAGAATAAACATGAATATCATCAGGTGAGACATAGCGACAATAGATACGATAAATGCGTGCTGAGTACTCCATATAAAGATGCATACGGGGCATTGCAGTAATATATTCAACACCTTTTGGTATTTCAAATATACGACAGCGATTCTGAATACCCATGCTTTTCATTTTTGGTGTAATGGCTAGACATAATGCGCCATTACCTCTTGTAGGATCAGCTACAACAAGATTGGTTTTAAAGGGATCTAGATGTCTTTCACTGCATTCACATGAGGCAAAGAAGGTTTTTAAATCTATACATAAATATACTTTTTTCATAAGTGTTTCTCCTTCCTGTTACCCCTATTATAGTAATGTATGGTGCATTATTCAAATGGTTTTGCACCAAAATGATTCTGTACGTACAATGAATGACGCATTTGTTTGCACCAAAATGTATTATGTTGTATAATGCCTAAAAAGAGGTGGAGAAAATGAATTTTAAAGAATATCTAAAGAAATACAAAGAGAAGATGGGTGTTTCTAATGAATATATTGCAAGTCAATTAGGCGTGAATCGTTCTACTGTGACGAGATGGTTAAAGGGTGATACAAAGGTGACTAATCCTGATGTGGTAGAGAAGCTCTCTTTTATACTAGGTGTAGATGTAGAGTCACTTATTAATAGTGAGGAACGTTATGAAAAACCAGTGCTTGGAGAAGTTAAGGCAGGTTATGATTTACTTATTGATGAGAATTTTGAAGGATATGAACAGGTGACTCAGGATGATTATTATCGTGGGGATTTCTTTTTACGTGTTGTAGGAGATTCTATGTCAGGGGCGCATATTCATGATGGAGATTTATTATATGTCAAGAAGTGTCATGATGTACCTAGTGGGACGATTGCAGTTGTATTAATAGGTAGAAGTGAAGTAACAGTAAAAAAGGTTATAAAAAAAGAAGGATTACTGATTCTAGAACCAGCCAACCCTTCTATTGATGTACGTTATTATTCTCAGGAAGAAGTAGAAAATCTTCCGGTAGAGATTATTGGAAAAGCGTTATATAGTCGTTCTGATTTAGTATAAGAATTCTTCAATCATTAAGGTACTCATACGCTTCTTCAGATCATCTAGCTTTACATCATCGCCTAGACAAAAAGAAATATGTTTATATTCTTCAAAGAGTGTTTTTCTACATATGATTTCTCTTTGTCCAATTGTAGTCTGATATAGATGATCTTGTGTTGTAATGTTCATATGATGTTGTAATTCTTTTAGTGCAGCCTGACCATTTAATTTCATACGATGATTCTTTTCTTCTTGATCATCGTTACTTTGTGCATCAAACATATAAGCACAAATACTATAATTCTTATGATGACATTCCTTGAATAGATCATGAATCATATAAGTGAAGTCTACAAATATACCTCCACCTGTACCCCCTACTATACCAGAGGCAATAAGGACATTGATATGATCTTCCCCAGCAATAGAAATCATCTTTTCAATGAGTGTTTTAAATTCATTTCTTATACCTTCATAAACAGATTCAGTTTGAAAGATCTGTTGACCAAGTGTTCTATCACAATCTGTTCCACGAGGATCTAGAATAATGATTTCATCATCTGTTATATGTGTATTTTTGATATGAGATGTCATATCTACGATTCTCATTTCTACTCTATCTATATCATCATAATCATGTTTTATTTTACCTTTTAAGGAATCAATGACACCGCCGCCAAGTCCTCCTAATCCAACAATAATAATAGGATCTGCTTGATTCATGTTTCTACTAGACTGTAGCCCCATAAAGTTATCCTCCATTTCATACCCCAAATAATTTAGCCTTACCTATTCTAACATATTTTAAACACATTACAAATAAAAAAGGAAGCCATAGGGCTTGTTAAGGCCCTATCGCTTCCCTTTTAGCATATAACAAGATGCTTTGATAACTAAATAACGATTGTTGTAATAGTAACCATTTCTCATTATATGTGCATTGGAGAAATTCTTTTGGCAATTTTCACGCTGGCAAGCTTCCCCTTCTGTACCAGCATTTTTCTTTTTCTCTTGAGTCATATAATCTGCTTCCCCTCTTTCAATGCCATATATTATTATACAGTAATGATTATATATTACAATACATATTCATAACATATTCACATAATACTAACATAATATGAAAAAAGAATAGGTTATTGACCTATTCTTCGACAAAATTGAATTTATCTTTGTTTCTTTCTTTGAATACTTCAAAGAGAATATTTGTTTTGTCAGGTGTAACACCAAGTAAGCCATCTACACCCTCTTCTTTAGTGGGTACAACTTCATAGATAGAAACCTGTGTTGTAGATTCATTATGTGGCATAAGAACGACATATGTACGTTCTTCATGGTCAAACTGATCTAACATCTTGAATTCAACATCAGTGCCTGATGCATCTTTTAATGTGATAATATTTTTCATTCTGTTTACCTCGCCTACTCATTATGACATAAGTATGTGCCTTACTACAATGATTTTTAGCTGATCTGCCACTTTACATGAGAACCATTGTCATCTTTTGATACAACTAATTGGTCTTCTATTTCCTGTTTTAATTCTGATACATGGGAGATAATACCAATGAGTTTAGTGCCTTCTGACATATCCATAAGTACTTTAACTGCTTCATCTCTTGAATGATCATCTAATGAACCAAAACCTTCATCAATAAACATAATATCTAGATCAATACCTGATGCACTTTCTTTAATCTCATCAGCCATTCCTAGGGCTAAAGAGAGTGCAGCCATAAATGATTCTCCACCAGACAAAGTATTGATTTCTCTTTCTGAATCAGTCACAAAAGAATAAACCATTAAATCTAAGCCTTTATTCTTACCTTCTCCTGCTTGTTCAATATTCTTAAGATGTAGTTCATATTGTCCAGCAGACATATCATAGAAACGACTATTGGCTTCTATTAAGATACGTTCTAGATATGCTCTTTGAACATAAGTTTCTAAATCCATTCTAGAACCTGATACATTACCTGATAATTGGTTGTATAGAGTAGTTAATTGGTGATTCTTATGAATCAATTCCTTTGCATGAGAAACAATCTTATCTAAACTCTTTAATGATTCATTGTTGTTTAAATAAGTATGTTCTTCTTCTTTTACAGATTCTAATTGTTTTTGATATGTTTCTACTATTTCCTGATAATCATTTTCTAATACATCTAGTTCAGGAAGAGATTGTCCATTGATACGTTTTTCAATAGTTTCTATTTTAGAAGAGACACCAGCATAATTCTTAGAATAGTTCATATAAGCCTGATTGAAACGCTGTATATCTTCTTTTTGATACTTAGAAGTAAGCTCCTGCCAAATATCACATTTGTATTCTTCTACTAAGCTTGTATAAGACTTATAAGACTCAACCTTGCTTCTTTCTAGTTGAGGAAGAGACTCTTTATAGGATGTAATAAGTGTTTGACACTTATTATAAGTATCTGTAGATATATTTAACTTCTGTTTGAAGTTCTTATAAGTTGCCTCTTCTTCCTGTTTATTCTTATTAAGTAGACTGATCGCATTTTGTGCTTCTTCTAATGAAGCATAGCTTAACTGACTCTTTAATTGTGTGAGTGTAGAATCAAAAGAAGCAAGTTTAACTTCATATTGATGAATAGTATCAGTGATTGATTTTACATTGTCTTCATATTGGTTTAACTTTGTTTCAATTGCTTCTAGTTCTTTAGTGAGTACTTGATATCGATTCTTTCTTACATTAAGTTCTTCTACAAGACGTGAAAGAGCTTGTTTTTCATTGAGAAGTGTTTCTTTAATAGAATTAAGAGTAGAGTCACTAGAGAGTGTTTCACTTAAACTCTTTAAATCATTCTTGTGTTTCTCTTTCAATTCATTTAAAGAATCATTTAAAGATGAGGCTTTTGCGCTTTCTGTTTCTAGTAAGACAAACGCCTTGTCTTTTTCTTTTCTCATTTTTTCTAGTTCTTCTTTTGTGGCCACTTCTCCATCTTTTAAAGATGCAGGAAGTGGATGGTGGATGGAACCACATACAGGACATGGAGTACCTTCTTTAAGTGTTCTAGCAAGTAAGCCTGCCTGTGCATCTAAGAAGAGCTTATTCGCATTCTCATAGATTGTATTCTTCTGATTATAAAGAGTACTTAATCTTGTATATTCGTTTTGTGTTGATACAAGTTCTTTTTCTTTTGTAGAAATAGACTGGTAGTCTTTAACGAGTTTGTTGTAAGATTCAAGTTTGGCCTTAAATTCCTTATGTTTAGCTTCTAGAATCACCTGTTCTTTTTCTACATCTTTAAGTATTTCTAGTTCTTCTTTTCCTTTTTCCTGTCTTGAAGTCAAGGATTCTTTATTTGTATTGAGTAAAGTAAGCTGTTTAGTGGAATTATCAATAGATTTATTAATATTAGATATACTATTTTCTATTTTGCTTAATTGTTTTCTATTTTCTAAATCTTTTGTCGCTTTATCATATTCTTGTGTATATAAACGAACAGATTGTTCGTATTTTGTATCTACAGTTTTCTCTTCTTCCTTTAGATTTTTATACTGATTGCGTAGTTCAGGTTCTCTTTTGAGTTCATTTTCTAGCTTGTTTTGCGTATCTGTATACTGTTTTTGATCTTTTGTATAAGAGTTATAAGCCTGTAAGATATTGTATGCATGTTCAATTTTCAAAGAGAGCTTATAGTTATTTTCTATTTCGTCTTTTTGGCTATTTAAGTGAGCTAGCTGCTTTTTTGCCTCTTCTAGAACTTGATAATCATTAATGAGTTGTTTTGCCTTATCTAGGTTTGTTTTCTTTTCTTCTTTTAATACATTAGTCTTATTCAATGCATCTTTATCCTTATTAAGAGTTTCTTCTAATACCTGACAATAAGCTTCTAACTCTTCTACTAATTCATTAAGATAACTGATTTCTCCTCTTTTAATGGCTTCAATAAGGAAAATCAAATTCTCATGTTCTTCACTTACATGAATATGCCCTACTTCACTCATACATCTTGTTTTGATTTCACTAATAGTCTTTTCTGTTTCTTTTCTTCTATTGTTGAGTTCTTCTACAATATCGTTATAGATTTCTGTATGGAAAAGCTTTCTGAAGATTTCTTTCTTCTCATTAGATGATTTACGTAATACATCCATGAATTCACCTTGTGCAATCATTGCGACCTGCATGAATTGTTCTTTAGTGAGATGAATGATATCTATGATCTTCTTATTGGCTTCTTTTTGAGGATACTCAGACCCATCTGGCATCATTAATGCGATACTACCTGATTCAGCTTTTTCTTTTCTTAATCCTTTTTTAGCGCCTGCTTTATAGTATGTGTAATGCTGAGGTATACGATGAATTGTATAGATCTTTTCATCATCACCATAGCCTTGTGAAAAAGTGAGCTCTACATAAGGTTTAACATCTAATGAGGCAAATTGACTTTGTAAGAGTGTGCCTGTTTTCTTGTTTAGAGTAGAACTGCTTTCTCCATATAATGCGAATACAATCGCATCAAAGATAGTGGTTTTACCTGCCCCTGTATCTCCAGTAATTAAGAATAAGTTCTGATTTGGTTCTCTAAAGTCAATGACTGTTTTAGATGCATAGGAACCAAAGGCTTCCATTACGAGTTTAATAGGTTTCATCTTAAGCTCCTTTCACATGGTTGATGATATCCTGTAATAAGTCTTTTTCTTCTTCATCAACACCATTTAAGAAATCAGTACATAAAGAGAATGGATCCATCTTAACATCCTTCTTTACAACTGCCTGATAGTTATTCTTTCTTATGTTTTCTCTTCTTATTTCTAGTAATCTAGGAAAAGCATTTTTTAGCTTCTCCTGCATTTCAAAGATATTGAGATCCTGTTTATCAGTGAGTACAACTCTCACAAAATCATCACAGGATTGATTTAGTACATCTTTAAGTTCTCCTTCTATGATTCTTAGATCATGAAGTGGTTTTAAAGGAAGTACCTGTGTTTCTACAACACCTTTTTCTTTCATTTCTATTTCTATAATTCCTTTATCCTGTCCTGCTTCACTCATAGAATATGGTAAAGGTGTACCACAATAGCGATAGACATCACTTCCTACTTTCATAGGCTTATGAATATGTCCTAGAGCTGCATAGTCAAATGGGAGTAATACTTCTCCACTTACTTCATCAATGTTACCAGCAGTACGTATTTCAGAGTCAGTACGTTCTATGTCTTCTGCTTTTTTATTAACTGGTAGATAGAACTGGTGAGAAATCAATACGTTTCTATCCTTTGTATTCATTTCTTCTTTTTCTATCAGTTTCTTAATTGTTTCACTATAAGAGTAGTTTCTTCCATCGTTAGTACCTATAATGTTTTTAACCATGGAAGGTTTCACAAAAGGAAGAAGGTAGAAATGAATTGGTCCATAGTTATCATTAAGTGTAACTTGTTCAATAAAGTCTTCTTCTTTTTCAGGAGGGTTTCCTACCATATAGAGGTTCTGTTTAAGTAATACTTGTCTAAAACAATCTATTCTAGGTGCACTATCATGATTACCAGAAATCATCATAATAGTAGATTGAGGCACTGCTTCCTTTAAAGATGTCACAAAAGAGTCAAATAGACTCACTGCTTCAGCACTAGGAACAGCTTTATCATATATATCACCTGCAATCATAATGACATCAGGTTGTCTAACTTTAGCGTATTGTACAATTCTATTAAGTATATATTGTTGGTCTTCTGTTAGGTCTCTATTCATTAGCTTTAAGCCAATATGGAGATCAGAGAGATGAAATAGTCTCATTATTATTCGTCCTTTCTGTGTTTTAGATATGTCTATTATACACCATTTATTTATGTAATGTCTTATATACGTGCTTGATAATACCTTTAAATAGGTGTCATGAA
>ERZ869979.113-NODE-113-length-21547-cov-14.015883_pt1 | contig 21547 bp, 20 predicted proteins | sample MGYA00521269_ERZ869979 | MGnify/ENA primary metagenome ERZ869979 (study PRJEB32232, sample SAMN07284974) | human gut metagenome | biome: human-associated habitat; material: feces | host: Homo sapiens | place: Tanzania | collected 2014-04-05 ... | reverse complement strand
TATTTCTGCTTCACACTTCTCTTAAATGGTTACCTGTAGATTATGGGTATTCAAAAACATTTTTTAGAAAACCCACAAATCTCAGGCTAGTAAAAATTAAATTTCATAAGTACCGATTTCACTTTGCAGAGTGTCTGCCCATTTGCGTGCTGTTTCCTGTACAAACAGTACTTTAGAAATATACTGCACGATTGCTTGTGAGGTCAGCTCAACTTCATACCGCATGCTTAAATACCATCACGAATTTTTTCAAAGGCTTCATAAACAGAAATTCCTTCTTCTGTCTTTGCCTGATGATACCCTTTTTCCATCAATGTATTAAACTCTGCGTCCGTCATACCTGAAACAAGTAATCCTATCTTTTCCAATACTACCTCCGCCTGTTGCTTAATTTCAGGCTGTACACGAGCCGTTACATTTACGCTTTTTGTTGCCATAATTAGCACCATCCTTTCTATTATTGATTATGAGTTTCAAAAAACATTTTATTTTTCTCTCTGTTTTATATACTGAGGCACACTTATATGAATAACTTCATCAGCACATTTAATGAGTTCTTCATTTGCATTCTCTACAGCACAGCTATAATCAGCTTCTTCAAACATTTCTATATCATTCTTTCCATCCCCAAATACAACAACTTCATCACATTGCAGCTTCTGTTTTAAGTATTTGATAGCATTGGCTTTAGAAGCATCTGGTGACATCACTTCTAACCACCAGTCATGAGAATACATTTCCTGATCAAAGACAGCATAATAGTCTTCTTTAAATAAATCGTGGAGAGGCTTTAATTTATCATAATCATCTATCAATAATAAATAGAATATATCCCCCTCATAGAGATCTTCATAAGTATTCACAGGATGATTTCTAGGATCATCTAAATGATCATCCACAAAAGCTTTTACTCCTGCACTCATCTTATCCTTAATATAAGAGAAGTAAGTATTCTTTCCTCTTTGAGAATATACAATAGGTGAAATATCATAATTCTTTACAGTATCCAATATAGAATCATCTAAATAGTTTCCTAGAATAACATCTCCATTAGGTGAGAGTATAAAAGTCCCATTCTGTACAATCATAGGAAGTTTGAAGTGAATATCACCTATGACCTGTTTTGCAGTAATAAGAGAACGTGCAGTGGCATAGGTAATATTCACATCTTCATCTATTAATTGATTTATTAGTTTTAAATTATCTGGTTTAATTGATTTATCTGGTTCTAGTAATGTTCCATCTAGATCTGTTACATAGAGTGTTTTCATAAATTCCTCCTATAAAAAAACATCATGATACTATTTTACCATGATGTTTAAGAAAAAGTTATTTTTCAAAGTATTCTGCGACTTTCTGCAAGTTCTCAATAATTGGAAGATGCTGTGGACATGCTGCTTCACACTGACCACATCCAATACATTCACTTGCTTTACCAAATGTATGTGTTAAACGTGTATAGTATTCTCCCTGAGGTCTCCATGATTTAGTCGCTACTTCCTGTTTATCAGCATTATAGAGTGAGAAGTATTTAGGAATCGCAATATGCATTGGACAACCTTCTGTACAATAAGAACAACCAGTACAAGGAATTTCAATACTACTATTAATAATATCAACAGCCTTCTTGATTAGTGCCTGTTCTTCATCATTTAAAGGCTTAAAGTCTTCCATATAACCTGTATTATCTAATAGCTGTTCCATATTACTCATACCAGATAAAACCACCTGAACATTATCTAAACTTGCCGCAAAACGAATCGCCCAAGATGGAATAGACATATCTGGATGATAAGACTTGAATGTCTCTTCTACTTCATCAGGTACATTTGCGAGAGTACCACCCTTGACTGGTTCCATTACAAATACAGGAACATGATGTCTTACTGCAGTTTCATAACATTTATGAGACTGTACACCTTCACTATCCCAATCTAGATAATTCAACTGAAGCTGTACAAATTCTACTTCTGGATGTTCAGATAAGACACGTTCTAATAAATCAGCATTATCATGGAAAGAGAAACCAATATGTTTCACTAATCCTTTTTCTTTCTTATCTTTCAACCATGTGAAACAGTCTAGTTCTGTATATTTCTTATAATGATCTGTTCCTACATCATGTAAGAGATAATAATCAAAGTATCCAGCACCTGTTTTTCTTAACTGTTCATTGAAGATTCTATCTCTATCTTCTTTTGTCTCAATAAAGCCTGCATGAAGCTTATCAGCCAGTGTAAATGAATCTCTTGGATGTCTTTCTACTAAAGCTGTCTTAGTCGCTTCTTCACTCTTAAAGGCACAATACATCCAGGCTGTATCAAAATAAGTAAATCCTTTTTCTAGAAATGTATCCACCATTCTTTTAGTTTCTTCAATATCAATGCTGCCGGCATCATTTTGATCTAGTAATGGTAGACGCATTAAACCAAATCCTAATTTCTTCATATACATATCCTCCTTACATTCATTTTAACCCTAAAGTAAGGTTTAAGGGCAAGAAAAAAAAAGAGCTGTAACGCTCTATTCATTACAGCACCTTTTGATCTTTCATAATCATTTGAATAAGTGTAGGAATAAAGAATTCTATGATGAATGCTGCCATAAAGAATAATAATTTAAAATACTACATAGCACAAAAATTAATTACGCCTAAGAAAACAAAAAACAGCAACAATATGATAAGAAAAATCAAAACGCATTTTATAATTTTTTTTGAACGATGATTTCTACTTGCCAACTGATCTACCACTCTCGCCAGTTCAACTGCTATCATATCTTCATTTTTCTCATCGGCAACATCTGATCCTATTAGTTCGCTCACAGACACATCTAATATTTCTGCTAATCTTATTAACATGTCGGCATCCGGAACTGATATTCCTTTTTCCCACTTCGAAACAGTTTGTCGCACAATGTTCAAAGCTTCTGCAACGTTTTCTTGCGTTAAGTCTTTTCGTTTTCTAAATATTTTCAAATTCTTGCTTAACATATTATGGCTACCTCCTTTCATTTGTTTGCTTTATATATACCGTAAATAGTTGCGTTGCACAAGCAACACATATTAACATAGCGTAATTTTATCGTATCAGTAGATTCATTTTAACCCTAAAGTAAGGTTCAAGGGCAAGAAAAAAACTCTGTATTAAATACAGAGTTTAGTGAGTCTGACCTTCAACAGTCTTAATATCTTCCTGGTTTTCACCAATAGCCTTAACAGCTGCTTCAATACCAGTCACAATCTGTTCAAGACTTAATGATGGTGCAATTGGCTTACGGTTAATAACCTGGCTAGTAATGAATGGAACATGCATGAATCCACCACGAACACCTGGATATTTATTCGCAAGTGTATAAAGCACACCATACATTAAATGGTTACATACATAAGTACCAGCAGTATTAGAAACACTTGCAGGAACACCTGCTTTACGGATTTCTTCAGCCATTGCCTTAATAGGTAATGTTGCGAAATAAGCAGTTTCACCATCTTCGAATACTGGACCATCTAAAGGCTGATTTCCTTCATTATCAGGAATACGTGCATCATTGACATTGATTGCCACACGTTCTGGGTTTAAATCAAAACGTCCCCCAGCCTGTCCAATACATAATACAGCATCTGGTTTTTCTTTTTCGATTGCAGCAGCTACTGTATCGATAGATTTGTAGAATACTGTAGGAACCATAAGTTTTACAACTTCTACATCTCCTACCTTGTCAGAAACTCTTTTTACAGCTTCCCAGGCAGGATTGATTGGTTCGCCACCAAATGGGTCGAAACCAGTTAATAATAATTTCATTTAAAAGCCTCCTTAGAATGCTAAAACATACATTAAGATAATATGAATTACTAACATAATTAATGCAACTGGAACCTGAGTCATAATAATTCTGTATTTATTCTTAGTTTCCAGTAATGCAGCAGGCATGATGTTGAAGTTTGCAGCCATAGGAGTCATTAATGTACCACAGTAACCTGCAGTTAAACCTAAAGCACCAACAACAAGTGGATTTGCACCCTGTGCAATTAAGAATGGATAACCGATACCTACTGTAATAACAGCGAAGGCAGCAAAACCATTACCCATGATCATTGTAAATAATGCCATACCTACACAATAGAAGATTACTGCAATTAAGTGATTTCCTTCAGGGATAAGTGCACCTACGCCAGCAGCGATTACAGCACCTACACCAGCTGCAGTAAATAATGAACCTAAAGCAGATAATACCTGAGGTAAGATACCTGTAGAACCAACATTATCATTTAATCTCACACCATCTTTAAAAGGTGTAGATAGTTTTGGTTTGAAGATGATATATGCAACGATTAATGCACAAGCAGCACTAATACCAATCGCATTGTTTGCACCAAGATTTGGTAAGAAAGTTGCAACTAATACGGCAACAAGAGCTAAGCATACTGGTGGGATAAATGATTTATATCCATATTTGTCTGCATTATCACGAGTTTCCTTAGCAGTTGGGATATGTCTTGCAGCTGGTTTTACTAAACCTAAACCAGATAAAACAGCAAGAAGAACTACGATTAAACCAGTAATCCAAGTTGGGATATATGGTCCAACCATAAATGAAGCAGCAATTAAGAACCAGAAAATTGCAGTAGTTACTGGCTTTTCACAGTCTTTATTAGTTAAGGCATTAAACCCTGTTGCAGCAAAGATTGCACCAATTACGCAGTAGAATACTTCTGCGATAATAGTAGCTGTATTCCATTCAATTTGTAACATTGTTATTTGCCTCCCTTTCCATATTTCTTATTAAGTTTCTTATCGAACCATAAAGCATAAGCGCCACCAACAAATACAGAAATAATTGCAATTGGGATAGACCATAATGCAATCTGGTTGGCAGTAACAACCTGGTCAACACCATGTGACTTAAATAATTCGTTTAAAGTTGAAACGATAAGTAATGTTCCTGAAGCACCCATGAAACAGTTCTGAGCAAAGAAGTTACCATAGTTTTCAGAAGCTGCAGCCATACCTTTGATCTGATCTTCTGTTTCTTCATCAATATCACCATATTTCGCAATCGCAGCAGCCTGAGCCATTGGATTGATTAATGGACGGATGAACTGTGGATGACCACCAATTCTTAATGAGAAAGCAGATGCAAGAGTACGCACACCTTCCCAGATCACTAATAAGCGACCTGTAGTAGCGTTCTTAATACTCTTAATCAAGTCAACCGCTTTATCACGTAAGCCCATACGTTCACATAGACCTACAACTGGTAAAGTTAAAATAAATAAAGTTGCTGTACGGTTAGTTAAAAAGGCTGTACCTAGTGTATTTAAAATGTCCATGACAGACATACCACTGATTAAACCTGTTACTAAACCAGCAACAACAACTGTTGCAAGAGTATCGAATTTCATTACGAACCCAATAACGACAATTACGATACCGATAAGTTTAATAGCATCATTCATATGTTTTTCCTCTTCCTTCGTAAAATGATGAAATAATTATACCAATAAATGTCGCTATATGCAAATTGATAAACATAAAATTTCATCAAAATACAAATTGAATACCCTTACATTTTTGATATTTTAACAAACAAAAGAGGAGTACTATAATACTCCCCATTCAATCGGTTGAATCGCCTTAGCATGACCATCCTTCATGATGACCTTATCATCTACTATAATTGTTGGATTGTGTGTCACTAAATCAAAATGTCCACGCGCATTATGACTGCCTCCTAAGGCAAGATTTCTACCAAAACCAATATGGAATGTCCCAAAAGCAGATTCATCTTCAATATAGCTAGCTCCACGACACTTAGATATTGTATTTAAACCAATCCCAAATTCTGCCGCGCAGTACATTTCTAGATCTTCAAATGATTCTAAGTATTCTTTCAGTTTACGTCCATCTTCAGTATCTTCTATATAAGTAATATAACCATTCTCTATTTTGATTTCTACTGGATTATCTACTATACCTATATATCCCATTGAACCATCTAATATTAATGTTCCATTTGTATGATATTCTACTGGTGGTATATAGATTTCAAAACTTGAAGAAGAACATTTCCCTACTTCCCATAATGATCCATGGAAGATACCTGGAAAACGATCTGTGATATCGAATGTTAAGTCTGTACCACGTTTAGTAGTAACATGTATTGTTTTTGCATCACGTAATTCCCAGAACATTGGCATACCTAACATTGTCGCTTCATCAGGATCCATTTTTAAGAATTCCTGTTCAAATAATGATTCACCATTATTAGTAGACATAGGCATAGATAAGAACTGTGCACCACGAGATAATGCAAAGTTGACGGCATCTGTGGTAATAAATGAATAGTTGGTTGCCCCTACTATTGCATCTGCTTTCGCCATTTCCCACTTTAAAGCATCTATGCTTTTACCATTTTGTATTTCATGTGATTTTAATTGTACAACTTTACAATTAGCACCCACATGATCACATGCTTTTAAGAAAGCATCTGCTTCTTTTAATTTTGTTTCATCTGTCACAAAATATACTAAATTATCTTTTGTAAGATGGAGCCAGTCTTCTACAACTATTCTTGCTCCTTCATTTATATTCATGTAAAATCAACCTCCGTTATTCATTATATAGAATATTAAGATTTCTTGCGATACATATGATAGAAAGATTACAATAGAGATGAGGTGATTGTATGTTACTTACAGAAAAGATCTATGAAATACATTTCTCATACAATGAAAGAGATGTTATTAAATATATAGAAGAAGAAAAAGAAAAAATAGAAAACTACTCTACTACTTATATTGCAGATAAAACAAATACGACTCCTTCTACTCTTGTACGTATCGCAAAGAAGTTAGGTTATTCTGGATGGAATGATTTCAAGAAAGCTTATCTAAAAGAAATAAGATACTTAAATAGTCATTTTAATAATATTGATGCCAATACACCTTTTGATGAAGATGATTCATTTATTAGTATTGCGCATAAGATAGGACAATTACATCAAGAAAGTGTAGAAGATACACTCTCACTTATTAATCCTGATACATTACAAAAGGCAGTGCATATTCTTTTACAGTCCAAACGTATTCATGTAATGGCTATTACCAATCTTTGTTATGCAGCAGAAGAACTTGTATTTAAGTTTAGAAGAATAGGTGTAGATGCAAGAACTTATACAGATGGACACTTGTTAGCAGAAACACTCATGATTCCTAATGATGACTGTTGTATCTTTATCTCTTATTCAGGACAAACTGAACCTTTATTAGATGCAGCCAAAGTACTCCATGATAATCATGTTCCTATGATTGCCATCACTTCTATTGGTGAGAATGATTTATCCCATCTTGCGAATGCATCACTCTATGTATCTACAAGAGAAAAGTCTTATAAGAAGATTGGTGCTTATACATCTCTAGAGAGTATTCATCTATTAATGGATATATTGTATTCATGTTATTTCCAAGTTCATTATGATGAGAATTATGCACATAAAATAAAACTGGCGCAATTAACAGAATCACGCCAGATCAGTAATACAATTCTTAAGGATGAAGAATAGAGTCTCCATTTGTTTCAATGATTTCTTTATATTCTTCATAAGAATCTTTTAGTTTTCTTTCAAGTGTTCCATGTCCATCATTAAAACGATCTACATAGACAAAACCATAACGTTTTCTCATTTCTCCAGTACCTGCAGAAACAACATCAATAGGTCCCCAATATAAGTAACCCATACATTCAACACCATCTAGAATCGCTTCATGAACATATTTTAAATGTTCCTTGATGTAATACATTCTATATTCATCATGAATATGTCCTGTTTCATCTAAGTTTTCATCTAATCCAATACCATTTTCTACAATAAAGAGTGGTAAATGATAACGATCATATAAGATATTCATAACATAACGGATACCTTTTGGATCAACTGGCCAGCACCAAGGTTCTGGTGAACATTCTTTTACAAATGGATTAGCACGTCCTTTTAATCCACCTGTATTACCATCCATACCTACAGTCTGATCATATGTAGTAGAACGATAATAACTAAATGAGAAGAAAGCAACAGTATTTTCTTTCATTAACTGTAATTCGTCTTCTCTTACTTCAGGTGCACAGTCATGTTCTCTCCATACACGTTTTACATAACCAGGAATTTCTCCTAAACAGAAAGCATCGCCAAAATAGAAGTTATTTAATCTTACTGTATTATATGCCCCAAAGACGTTATCAGGATTACAGTCATATGGATATGTAGCCACAGATGAACATGTTAACATACATCCTACTTGTGCATCCTTATCAATCTCACGGCATAGTTTAACTGTCCAAGCATTAGCTACACAAATATTATAGTAAGCAAGCCACTTATCTTTTTCAGTTGTAGAACCAATAGGATCACTAGGATCTTTTGGATTATCAATAGTCAATACTCCACCAGCTACTAGTGGGTTGATCATCATATTATTGACTTCATTAAAAGTAAGCCAGTATTTTACTTTACCCTTATATCTCTTAAATACTGTAGTCACATAACGTTTCCAGAAGTCAATGAGTTTACGATTACTCCATCCTCCATATTCAGTAATAAGATGCAAAGGTGTTTCATAATGACTTAATGTGATTACTGGTTCCATACCAAGTTCCAACATTGTTTCAATCATATCATCATAGAAAGCTAAACCTTTTTCATTAGGTGTTTCTTCATCCCCATTAGGGAAGATTCTACCCCAGGCAATAGATGTTCTAAAGCAGTTAAAGCCCATACCAGACATTAACTTTAGGTCTTCTTTATATCTATGATAGAAGTCAATGGCTTCATGGCTTAGATATGCTTTATTAGGATCTAAGCACATTTCATATTTCTTTGTTTCTTCATTCCATTTAATACCAGGATCCTTAGAACCAATACCCACCATTACATCAGTGACATTAGGTTCTTTACCATCATCTAACCAGGCTCCTTCACATTGATTGGCAGCTACAGCGCCACCCCATAAAAAATTCTTTGGAAAACTCATATTCTTTTCCCTCCTATGCAATCTATATTCTAATCTAAAATAAGAATTGATATGTCGTTCTTCCCATTTGTGAAAGGCATTTCCTAGATATGAAAAATCATAACACCTCCTAAAGAAAGTGTTATGATTTTAATTTTGTATATATTCTAGATATTTCAAGAAAAGTAGATCTGCGATAATAAAGAAATGTGCTGTACTACCATATCGTAAATCAGCTGTATCTAGTTTAAAATCCTCATACTTAAAAGCAATCATATCATCACAATATTGAGATAATAAACAATGATTTGATTTCGCAATACCAATTCTAGGAACCTTTAATCCTTTTAATGCACGGGCTAAAGTGACAGATTCTTCATTATCCCCTGATAAAGAAATAATAATAAAGAAATCATGTTCAGTCACAGTATTCAAGATAGTATCTATTTCTATCCCATCACCTACAACCTGAAAGACTTTATTCGCAAAAATAAAGTGTCTTTTAAGCTCTTTTGCCATATGATTCTGTACAGCACCTGTGCCATATACAAAAACATGTTCTGCTTGATTAATCTTATCAAAAATAGATGTAAAATCAGTGTTTTTCATATCTTCAATAGTCTTATTAAGTCCCTTGCAAGCATCATCTATAATCTGTGGTGTAAATTCTGACTTCTGTGATAAATCCCATTTAATATAAACCTTTAATTCACTAAATCCATCTAGTCCTATCTTCTTAGTAAAACGCAATATACTTGTATGAGACACATTACATGCCTGTGCTAATTCATGAATAGAAATCTTCTGACATTCTCTTTTATGATGGAGTATATATTGCCAGATATAGAGATCAATTTCATTAAGCTGGTCATAATGGCTTTCTACTAATTTATCCAATGACATTATCGATTACCTCTTCTTTTCGCATATTCAATATAATAAGCCACAAGAAAATCTATTAAAACATAATAGTTTCCTGGTAAATCTTCTATTCTTCCTCTATTTGACATAATTGAATAATGTTTTGCCTGTAGACTATAATCAGCTACATGAGATAATGTATTTTCTTTATTAGAAGTAATAGCCACGATAATAACACCCTTTAATTTCAACTGATTGATATAGTCTAATAAGTGTTTATTCTCCCCTGAATAAGAGATAGCGACAAAAACATCACCTTTTTCAAGTAAGCTTGTATAAGCACTAAAATCAGCAGATCGGTCAATATCTAGAAATAATTTCCCTGCCAATGAAAAGGCACGCTTTAAATGTGATGCAGTTGTACTTTGAAGAACACCTGTTCCATATACATAGAGATTCTTCGCATTATAAATACTTTCTACAATACCACGATAATTATATTCTCTATACTGCTTCAAAGTATCCACATAGGCATTATACATATTATCAGCGACAGCACTTTGATCTGTCATCTGATTATCTATACGTAAAAAGACCTTTAATTCAGTATAGCCCTTTAATCCTAAACGTTTAGAAAAACGCAAAATGGTACTACGTGATACATTACATCTTGAAGCAAGCTCATCAATAGATAAACGTTCACATTCCTTCTTATGATGAATAATGTAATTCCATATATATAAATCATTATCATTCAGTGATTGATAATTCTTATTCACTAATTCTTCTAGTCTCATATGCCACCTCTGGGGATATTTTACACCATTATCAAAATTATTAAAATAGGATGTACTTCTCAGTACATCCTATGTCACTTCTGCCCACTATTGTGACTTATTCGTATTCTATTAAGGGAGTGTCGATGATACGAACGCTTTTATTAGTATGGTAATTAATTATTTTGTGATCACCTGGTTTTACAATAACCAGCATCGTAATATCATTGATTCCTTCTTTTTCTAGTTTTTCTTTATTATAAGTAATCAATAGTTCACCTGTTTCTACCTGATCACCAGTAGCTACATGTGTTTCAAAACCCTCACCAAGTAAATTAACAGTATCTAATCCTACATGAATCAACATTTCTAACCCATCTTCAGTCTTAATACCTAAAGCATGTTTTGTATTGTCCATAACCATAGATATAGTCCCATTACATGGTGCATAAATCTTACCTTCATCAGGAATTACAGCAATGCCATCACCCATCATTTTAGTCGCAAAGACTTCATCAGGTACATCTTCAATGGCAACGCTTCTGCCATTTGCGATTGAATAAAGTACACTGTTCTTTTTCTTTTTAAATAAGTTAAACATCTTATTTTAATTCTGGCCAGTAATCTTTGTTTGCTTCAATTAAGTCATCAAGAATTAATTTCGCAACTCTAGCACTTGGTACTGTTTTAGATAGAGTGATTGCCTGCCATAATTTCTGGTAGCTTCCTGTAATCCATGCATCAACAACAAGCTTTTCTACTGATACCTGCTGCTCCATTAAACCTTTCTGGAACTGTGGGATAGAACCCTGACAAATTCTTTCATAACCATTCTTACCTACGATACAAGGAATTTCTACCATTGCGGTACGATCGAAGTTTTCAACTGCACCTTCGTTAGGTACGATTAATAACATCTTTTCTTTAGTATTCTTAGCAATAGCACAAGCTAAGTCTACAATGTATTCTGCATGTGCATCTGGTTCAAATCCACCATTCACAGCTGTACCCTTTTCAATAATATTTCTACAAGCTGTGAAGACATGTTTTTCACGGTTTTCCATAACTTCGTTTGCACGAGTATGGTTAGGATCTGTATGTTCTACCACATAATCTGGGAATAAGTAGTATTTTAAATATGTATTTGGAATAGTTTCTGGATCTAGTGCATATACATCTTTAGCTTTGGCGAATGTTTCAATCCAGCTCTGTTCTACATGCTGATTTGTGTTAGATAAAGCATCTGCATAACCATTTGCAGCCATATGTTTCTTAATTTCTGGCATTAAATCGTTACCTTCTTTATCTTCAATCTTATGCCACCATCCAAAGTGGTTTAATCCATAGTATCCTACAGACATTTCTTTACGAGACTTTAATCCAACCATGTTAGCCATCTTTTCTTCAAGGTCAACTGGCATATCACAAATATTTAAGATCTTAGAGTTTGGACGTAATCTTCTAGTTGCTTCAGCAACGATAGCAGCTGGATTTGAGTAGTTTAACATCCAAGCATTTGGTGAGTATTTTTCCATGTAATCAAGGATTTCAATAACACCACCGATTGAACGCATACCATAAGCGATACCACCAGGACCACAAGTTTCCTGACCAACTACATTGTATTTCATTGGGATCTTTTCATCTTTTTCACGCATTGCATATAAACCTACACGGATATGACACATTACGAAGTCAACATCTGTGAAAGCTTCTTCTGGATCTGTTGTATATGAGAATTCGATTTCTGGAGCATTCTCTTTTACATAGATTTCACAAGCCTTTGCGACAGTTTCCTGACGTTCAGCAAAGTTATCATAGAACTTAATCTTTCTGATAGGGAAACGATCCATATGATCTAATAATAGTAAACAAATACCTGGTGTGAAAGTACTACCTCCACCTGCAATAACGACTGAATATTTCTTTTCTTCCATTTTCTTAATCTCCTTTTTTTTACATTAATCTTATAGTCACAAATAAACATAGAGCTGAGAAGGCAATCACAATCAAGCTTCCACCACCACTATAGAATAAATGTTTGACAGTGAAATCCTTGAGTGTTTGAACAACCTTGATATTGTATGTCTTTACAGTCACATAGAACAGGTAACAAACAATCATGAAATAAAGACTATTTAAGGTAAGTGCCTGTGCCAACATCAATAACACGAAGTTTATACACACATATGCCTGATCCCCTTCTTTGAGTTTCTTCTGAGCAATGTTTAATAGATATGCTATATATGGATTAAGCATTGCGATTAAAAGAATCAATGCAGCTTTTGGTTCCCTGCTTAATAATTGAGGTAAAGCAAGCGACCTCATCCCTGCAGAAAGTGATAGATACAAATATGCGATAAATGGTGTGATCATCAAGAATACTTTGGCAATCATGTAATATCTATCTAGTTTTTTTGCCATTGTATTCAGCCTCCTCTCTCTTATTTATAGTAATGATTCAAATTCTTCTCTTACACTTGGTACTGATAATCCAACAATAACCTGGATATTCTTCTTAGTAGCCTTTAAGCCATGCGCACCAACAGACTTAAAGTATGCATCAGATTGAACTAATGTTTCATCTTTTACGTTAACTCTTAAACGTGTTGCACAGTTAGTGACATCAACGATGTTATCTTTGCCACCTAATCCTTCTAATATTGCAGCAGCTAAGCTTGACTTTTCTGCACTACTTGCAGCCTGTTTTTCTCTAAACTCTTTCTTGCTGTGGAATTTGATTTCTTCATCATCCTCACGTCCTGGAGTCTTAAAATCAAATTTTAGAATTAAGAATCTAAATACAACGAAGTAAATTCCTGTAAATGCTAGACCAACAATTAATAATGTTAAGTATGTTGGCCAATGTGCAGCCATTAATGGAATAAAGTTAAGAGCTGACATTTCAATTAAACCACCAGATAATACCCCAACAACACCTAATGCATAAGCTGTAGTTGCTAGTGTTGCAGCAAGTACTGCATGTACAACAAATAGTACTGGAGCAACAAATAAGAATGTAAATTCAATTGGTTCTGTAATACCACAGAAGATTGCAGTTAAAGTAATTGGAATTAATAAACCAGCAATCTGTTTTTTCTTTTCTTTCTTAGCTGTTGCATAGAATGCAAGAGCGATACCTGGACAACCAAAGATTTTTGATAAACCTGTAAGGTTTGGCCATGCCCAAGGTGCCATTGATTTTAATGAAGCAGTAGATGCTGCCATCTGAGGTAATAACTTTGCCCATGCTGAGATAACACCACCATTGACAATGGCTGAATCATAGAAGAATGGGAAGTATAATAAGTGATGTAATCCAAATGGAATAAGCACACGTTCCATAAAGATAAAGATCCAAACACCTATTGATCCTGCACCAATAACAAATCCCTGGAATGCACGCATACCATTCTGAATCATTGGCCATAACCATGCAGCAAGGAATGCAACTGGGATTAAAGCGAAGAACCCAACAATAACAACAAATGATGAACCACTAAATGTTCCTAACCATTCAGGTAATTTAGTATCGAAGAATTTATTATGTAAATAAACAACGATACATGAGATTAATAACGCACCAATCATCCCCATATCTAAAGTCTTGATACTAGCGATCGTTGTAAGACCACTTGTCCCTCCAATCTTGGCAGCGAAATCAACACCAAATGTTGATCCCCACTGACTTAAGATAGTATTGAGAAAGTACTGGAATGTTAAATAAAGTACTAGAGCTTCCATACAGCATCTAGCCTGCTGCTTTTTAGCAAGTCCGATTGGTAAGCCAACTACAAAGAGTAATGGTAACTGGTTGAATACTGTCCATCCTCCCTGAAGAACAACGTTCCAAACCTGATACCATAATGCATTTGGATCAGCTAGACCGCCCATAATAGCTTCAGTAGTAAACAATGTACCAATACCAACTGTTATACCTGCAAAGGCAAATAACATGACTGGTGTGAACATTGCACCACCGAAACGCTGGATTTTTTGTAACATATCTTTTCCTCCGTTTCCTTTGTTACCTACATACTACTCGTGAGAAAGCGGTTGCACAATACTTTGGCCGATGTTAGGGACGAGGGACTATAGGCTATGATTTATCACTTTACCCGTGAATTTTCACGCATTTAATTTACATCGATATATACTACATAATTTTAATTTCATATAGATTTATAGGCACAAAAAAAAAGGATATGTCCCGTGAAATTCACGGCATATATCCTCAACTATTATTTAATAATCTTGAAATAGTGACCTGGTTCAATCATGTCTAAGAACATCATTTCTTCTTCCTTAACATGACCACAAAGGTTTCTTTCACCATCATTTGGAATATCTCTTAATGCGATTTCTAATTCACCACGATAATGAGCTAAGTTGTCATTAACGATTAATACATCACCACGATGGAACATCTTCTGTTCTGTTTCACGATGTGGGATGCTTTCATTCTTATACTTTACTCTGCTTCCAGATGAACGTAAGAAGAATGAAGAATGATCATAACGGTCCCAATGTGGATAGTAATCATAAATGATTTCCTTTTCGATATCTGATAAACCTTCTACTTCATCAATCTTGAAGCAGATGTTCTGGTAATCAACTTCTGATAAAGCTTTTAATTCTTCTTCTGAAGCATAAGCATTACCAATGATAATATCATCTACATCTCCAGTTGCAAGCATTAAACGAGCCTGTAAATCAATTGGAAGACCTCTTAAGATTTCTACTGTTGGTAATCCACAGAATACATTCCAAGGACCATGTGTATGTGGTTCATTACTTGATACGAATGCTGCTGTATGAAGATTTAAAGATTTCCAATAAGCATTGAAGTTAACGAAATAGTTCCAGTCTAAACCAGAATATCTTTCTGGGAAGAAGTTATGACAGATAATAACCTGATCTTTGTTTCCACCATTTGTAAGTAATAATTCAACACCCTGGTCCATAGAACCGTTGAATTCAATCTGAATATTATATGGGTTTCTAGTAACCTGGATATCTCCTGTAGTACCAAATGAACCATCAAGACGGATGATATCTACGCCCATATCATGGAATGGTTTTAAATCACTATAAGTAGCCCCTAAATGTTTAAATACTTCTGGGTTAGTATCTACTGCAACAACATAACCTAAAGAATGTGCTTTATCCATGAATTCTCCAAAGTCCTTCATGATCTTTTCTTTTGGATCATTCACTGATAATAAACAAGTAAAGATTCTTGAGAAGCCATACTTAGCAGCAAGTTCTAAGTAATCATAGACTTCTTTCTGAGTTGATTTTTCAGGATAAACTGAAATTCCTAAGCGATGCATAATAAATCCTCCTATTTTTATTTTTCGATAACATTATATCATTTATGCCAATAAAAACAATACATATTTTAATTGGTATAAATCCGCTCTATCTATATTATACAGTAATTGATTTGAATTGCGGTAGATTTCATTGTTTTGCACATACTTTCTATTTGATATATAATGAGCATAATAAGGAGGTATCTATGACACTCAATAATATATTAGCGTTCTGTGTGACATTCATTATATCTGTCATCTTAACCCCTTTTATCGGTAAAATCACAAAGGAAATGGGTATAATAGCCCATACTAATAATAGAACTGTACATCATGGTATTATTCCTCGTACAGGTGGATATGCCATCTATGTGGCATTCTTATTAGGGGCAATGATCTTTCTTAAGACAGATAATCAGATCAACTCTATATTAATAGGTGGTTTGATTGTATTCTTATTTGGCTTATATGATGATATTCATGATCTTCCTCCAAAGATGAAGGTTCTTGGACAGGTTGCTGCAGCTCTTATAGTCATATTTTATGGTGGTATATCTTTAAAGGGATTTACTATTCCTTATATTCCTAGTATTCTTTCTTATTCTATTGCCTTAATAGTAACATTAGGATGGATTGTAGGTATTACGAATGCAGTAAACCTCATTGATGGATTAGATGGTTTATGTGGTGGTATATCCATGATTGTATTGATTACGACAGGACTCATCTCTATTCATTATGGACGTACAGATATCACTTCATTAACACTCTTACTTGCAGGATCTATTGGAGGATTCTTGGTATTTAACTTCCATCCTGCAAAAATATTCATGGGTGACTGTGGCGCTTTATTTATCGGTTTCATGTTATCTGTGATTTCTTTATTAGGTTTTGGTTTTAAGACCTCTACCTTCTTTACTTTAGGGGCACCTATTGTCGTACTTGCAGTACCTATTATGGATACACTCATTGCGATTATTAGACGTAAAGTACATCATCAACGTTTTGATGAAGCAGATAAAGGACATTTACATCATAAATTGATGTTCTCTCTAGAACTAGGACAAACCAAGAGTGTTCTTATTCTATATATTGCGACTGCATTATTCTCTATCTGTTCATTTATCCATATATATAGTGTCACTGCATCACTTCTATTATTCGCATTATTACTACTTGTATTTGAAATATTCGTAGAATATACGAATATGATTTCACGTAAATATAAACCTCTTCTTACAATAATCAATATATTCTTAAAAAGAGATGATTTACCTAAGATTAAAGAATCTAAGACATACTTGATGATAGCTCAAAGACATCATGTGAAATATATTCTTATTGGTTTCTTATGTGCTGTAATTGCGATAAGTGGTGGATTTATTTATTACAAGCATAATGATAAAAAGCCAGTCGTGAATACTCCAGTGATTAGTTATGCTTTACCTAATCATCCTACTTCTTTGATGAAGTCAGTACATGAAGATATTAAAGCATCTCATACTAAAAGAAATACTTGTCAGAATGTTGCAGCATTATTTGCGATTGATTTCTTTACTATCTCTAATAAGAAGAAAGATGAAATTGGTGGTGCACAGTATTTCTATAATGATCGTGTAGATAACTTTGAAGAGTTTGCGAAGTCTAGCTATTATGCGAATGTGAATGATATGATCGCAAGTAAGACCAATCTAGATGAAGTCACAACATATGAAGTAAACTACACAAGAGCTTCTGATGTTACATTAAGTGGTTTAGAGGATTATGAATATACTGATGTAGGATTAGAGATTACATTTAATAAAAAGAATTTCTATTACAATTATCAAACTATTAACGTGAAAGTAACACTTATAGAAAAGAATAACCGCTTTAGTGTTGTTTCACTTGATTACAACAATGGTGCGAACGAATAAAGGTGTTGTAATCGATATATTTTTATGATATTATTTATTCGCTAATGTAGAAAAAAGTCTAAAAGAGAAGGAGGCAGGAAAAATGTTAGAAGTACTTTTGATCATTGTTTCTATAGCCCTAATTATTGTGTGTCTTTTACAAACGGGAAAAACTGATGGTATTGTTAATGCATTAACTGGCCAGAGCTCTAATCTTTTTGCACAGCAAAAAGAAAGAGGTGTGGATTTAGTTCTTACACGTATTACTGTAGGGCTAGGTATTGCATTCTTTGTTATCGCAATTCTTATTAAAATGGCAGGATAATAATAAAGGGGCACTTATGAGTGCCTCTTTTCTTTTGCTGGAGGTGAATATATGAGAGAAGATGTTTTAGAATTATTAAAGAATAAAGACTTAAAAGATAGAAGAATAGATGCTCTTGCAGGTGCACTACATTATGATTCTACTGAAGAATATATCGCATTTGTAAAGCTTATGAATAGATTAGAAGAAGATGGTGAAGTGATTAGAGATAATCATAATAACTATCATTTGATTGATGATTTCCATTATTTAAAAGGTGTTTTGAGTTTAAATAAAAAGGGATTTGGTTTTGTAAAGGTTGATGAAGAGACTGAATACTATATTAATAGTAAGAACCTCAATGGTGCTTTTGACCAGGATGAGGTTATGATTGAAACAACTGTCTATAGAGGAAAACCTGAAGGACGTGTTGTAAAGATCATTAAACGTGGTATGACAAGACTTGTAGGATTAGTTAGAAAAGGCAGAAAAGAACTCATCATCATGCCTGATGATCCTAAGTTTACTGATTGGATTTATGTAGATGAAGCCCATGCACATGGTGCTATGCCTGGACATAAGGTTGTTGTAGAGATTAAGAAGTACAAGCCTTATTTAAAGGGTGATATTGTTAAGATTATTGGTCATAAGAATGATCCTGGGGTAGATATCTTATCTGTTGTAAATAAGTATGATGTAGATATTGATTTCCCACAGGCAGTCTATGATGAGATTGAGTCTATTCCTCAGTCTATTGATCCAAGTGATATTCCTAATCGTTTAGATATTAGAGATTGGCAGATTGTGACTATCGATGGTGATGATGCTAAGGATTTAGATGATGCGATTTCTTTAAAGAAATTAGATAATGGGAATTATCAGTTAGGTGTTCATATTGCGGATGTTTCATTCTATGTGAATGAAGGAACTGAATTAAATAAGGAAGCGATTAGAAGAGGGACTTCTATTTATCTTGTAGATAGAGTGATTCCTATGCTGCCTCATAAGTTATCTAATGGAATCTGTTCACTTAATGAAGGTGTGGATCGTTATGCAATTAGCTGTATTATGGAGATCAATGATAAGGGTCAGGTTGTAGATCATAATATCTACCCTACTGTTATTAGAAGTTCTCATCGTATGACATACAATAATGTGAATGCGATTCTTGCAGGAAATAAAGGATTAAAGAAGAAATACAGTGATGCTGTTGAGTTATTCTTTAATATGAAAGAATTAGCTGCTATCTTAAGAAAGAAGAGAGATCGTCGTGGTGCGATTGACTTTGATGTGGATGAAGCAAAGGTTCTTGTAGATGATAAAGGACGTGCTGTAGATGTTGTTTTAAGAAATCGTGGTGAGAGTGATCATATTATTGAAGAGTTCATGTTATGTGCGAATGAGACAGTGGCTGAACACTTTAAATGGATGGATGTACCTTTCATTTATCGTATACATGAGTATCCTAAGAAAGAGAAGTTACAACAATTTGTTTCCATTGCGAAGCCTTTGGGTTATACTATTCATGGGTCTCTTGAAAAGATCAACCCTCATGAATTAGCACGTATGATTGAAGAATCTAAGGGAACACCTGAGCATGATATTATTTCTACATTATTATTAAGATCAATGCAGAAAGCACGTTATGATGCTCAATGTCTTGGACACTTCGGTCTTGCAGATGAATTCTATACACACTTCACATCACCTATTAGACGTTATCCAGACTTATTGGTTCATCGTTTGATTAGAACTTACTTATTCAAGAATGATTATTCTAGAATGAATGAGTTTGAAGAAATGATTCCAGTACTTGCTGAACAGTCTTCTAATCGTGAAAGAATTGCGATTGATATTGAACGTGAAGTAGAAGATATGAAGAAAGCTGAATTTATGTCTCATCATGTTGGTGAGGTATTTGATGGTTATATTTCTTCTATTACAAGTTTTGGATTCTTTGTATCACTTCCTAATACCATCGAAGGTCTTGTTCATATGACAACACTCACAGATGATTATTATGCTTATGATGAAAAGAATCTTATTCTTATCGGTGAACATACAGGACGTATGTTCAAGATGAGTGATCCAGTAAAAGTCAGAGTAACTGAAGCAAATAAGCTAGAAAAGACAATTGACTTCGAGCTTGTAAAAGCTGGAAGTCATAGAAAGAAGAAAAGAAAATTCCGTACAAGAAGGTAATATATATGAAAATCATCTCAAATAACAAAAAAGCATATCATGATTATTTTATCCTAGAAACTTTTGAAGCAGGTATTGAATTAAAAGGTACTGAAATCAAGTCTATTCGTAAAGGCAGTGCTAACCTTAAGGACTGTTTTGTAAGAATTAAAGACCATGAAGCTTTTATTGAGAATATGTATATTGCCCCTTATGAGAATGGAAATATCTTCAATCATGAACCAAGACGTATCAGAAAACTATTGCTTCATAAGAAAGAAATTAGTAAACTAGAGAAGAAGGTTCGTGAGGATGGTTTAACAATCGTTCCTACAAAGCTTTACTTCAATACCTCAAAAGCAAAACTAGAAATAGCTCTTGCGAAAGGTAAGAAGCTTTATGACAAGCGTAATGATTTAAAAGAAAAAGATGCTAAGCGCGATATTGAGAAAGCTCTCAAACGCGCTTATTAATGGGGGCGTCTTGGATTCGACAGGGGTCAGTTTGAATCAGGCAGCAGTCGTTGGCAAACGTTACATGCACAAACAAATATCTGGAAACAGAACAAATTACGCTTTCGCTTAATAGTCGACATAGACTTGCGAATGCAGACCTATCTGCGCTTACACCTTTAGAGTCTGTAACATAACCTGTAAGATAAGGGATATAGGATGTTCTGACTATATTCACGAAAACCAATCAGAAATCGGTATGCGAAAGATTGCTTATTGATCGTAACATACTTAAATTGATTCAATAAGATAAACTGTAGACACCTGATATGGGACGGCTTTTGGACGGGGGTTCGATTCCCCCCGCCTCCACCAAATTAAGAGTTAAAATGGATATCATCGAAAAAGCATCGATGAAATAAACATTTTTTAAGATATTTTCAAGAATCAAAAAATAGCGATTTACGTAGGTGTCACTACCTAAGAATCGCTATTTTTACTTCAAAGATGAGGTAAAATGAAAACAGGAAACCAAATGAAATTTTATATTAACAATAGAAAAAATATTTTGGAGAAGTTAGTCCAATACAAAGAGCACATATGTTGGATGGAAATTGTTAGATAATTATTTTTTGAAAGGATGTGTTTTTCATGAATTATATTTTAAAACAATATGATATGATTATTCCACTTTAGTTGATCACTCATTCCGATTGGGTTGACCAAGTGTTCCGATGCTCTTGACCAACTAGCCAT
>ERZ869979.111-NODE-111-length-21565-cov-5.144406_pt1 | contig 21565 bp, 17 predicted proteins | sample MGYA00521269_ERZ869979 | MGnify/ENA primary metagenome ERZ869979 (study PRJEB32232, sample SAMN07284974) | human gut metagenome | biome: human-associated habitat; material: feces | host: Homo sapiens | place: Tanzania | collected 2014-04-05 ... | reverse complement strand
CTTACTGGAATGGATGTAGCAAAAGAAATACGCAAGACCGACAAGAACATACCACTTGCGTTCAGCACAACCAGTAACGAGTTTGCCAGTGAGAGCTACGAAGTAAACGCCTGCTACTATCTGCATAAGCCCTTCGGAAAAGAGCAGATAAAGGCTATGCTAGACCGTATCGATCTTGCACAGCTCGAGAAGTTGCGTGCCGTGCAGTTACCTGACGGTACAAGTCTTGTTTTACGCGATATCATTTATGTGGATTATGCTGCACATTACACAACCTTGCATTGCAAATATGGCAGAAGCATAAGCGTTCGGTCAAATTTCTCGGAGATTGAAAACTTGTTATCTCCCTACCCATATTTTTTCACCTCATCAAAAGGGATAATCGTCAATTTTTACGAGATTGCTGTTCAAAATCCAGACACCTTTACCATGTGTGATGGCAGTCTCCTTCCAATCAGTCGCCGTAAATCCAAAGATGTGAAAGAAGCTTATTCATCGTTTCTTTTTGCACAGTTGCGAAAGTGGGGAAAGGAGTAATAAATGCCATCTTTTTTTCGTATCATTGAAATCATCGTATATTCGCTGCTGAATTTTCTTCCGTTTCTTATATTGGCACTTTACCCGTTCCGACACAATCTGCGTTTTTCAAAAATCATTACCGGAATGCTGATCGTGTTGCTCACAATCATTCAAATACTGATCGGCATGTGGGTCAGCTTTGTACCCGGACCCACCACTGCAACAGCAAGCGTAATCAGTACAATCCTTTATATCGCATTCTATTTTATGGCTGTCAAAACTCTTTTTGGTAAGACTCTTTTTACCCTGCTGATGATTTCCAACCTTGCAAATCTAACCGTTGTTTCCGCTAAATGTCTGGAAGGATTTTTCTTTCCAGTCCTGGCAACGCAGGATTACCGTTGGTCATCCTCTCTGATGTTCTTTGCTGTGGAAATATGTCTTTCTGTTCCTGTTCTTTTATATATGAAAATGGTCATCGTACCGGCTGTAAAAAGCGAATCGTCCGGTTTGGAATGGCGGTATTTATGGCTAATCCCTGCAACCTTCTATTTGATATGGTGCTATCTGCTCTATGGGAATTCTTCCCATTCCAGCTTGGAAATTGCACTTCAACCGAAAAACACTCTCTTTCTTTTTGCCATCAACATAGGAGCATTTTTGATTTACTATGTGGTCGCACGATTGATTCTGGAGCAAAACAAATCTCTGGAATTACGTGATAAGAACCATCAGCTTATAATGCAGGCAATGCAATATAAGAATCTGCAGGAAAAAATCACCGACGCCCGCCGTGCAAAGCATGATGTGCGTCATCATATCGCTCTCATACAAGAATACCTGACGGAAGGAAAACTTGATGCGCTGCATGATTACCTTAATGAGTACAGCAAAAGCCTTCCGGATAACTCTCTTGTCCGTTTTTGTGAAAATACTGCCGCAAACGCTGTATTGCTCTACTTTGCTCAGCAGGCTAAGGATAACTGTATTAATTATTTTGTTAAAGTTAAGATTCCGAATGATATCTTCGTTTCAGATACCGATATTTCTGTTATATTCGGCAATCTGATTGAAAACGCACTGGAATCCTGCAAAAATGAATCTGGCAATGACCGAAAAATCTTGATTAGTGCCAACCTGACCGGCAGTTCGCTTTGTATTACGGTGGACAATACCTTCTCAGGAACACTCAAATGTACAAATGATGACAAGCTTGTTTCAACGAAGCATAAGGGACTCGGGCTCGGCACACAATCGGTCAAAAACATTGCCGCGCATTACAATGGTGTCTGCCACTTTAAAACAGAGGATGGAATGTTCTATGCATCTGTGATGTGTTGTAATAAAACAGATAACTAACATTCGGTGAATGTGTGTTCTATTCATAATCCATAACAGCAAAGCCTGGAGTTGTTTTACTGGCTCCTTTTACATGTTGTCCATACATTTACTCCTTCAAACTTATAACTTCCTTTCTGGCAAAAAAAAGACGCAAGCCATATTTTATGACTCACGCCTTACTTCGCTCACAATATTTTATTAGCACTCTCCATTTCTCATCATTTTTTGACCACAAATTTACGACATTTACGACAAATCTGACACTGCTTTACGCTTCATGGAATCTGTCAGGACTGTGAAGAAAAAGAAAATTCTTCTTCACAGATCTGACTGTTTTTCTTCTGGACCAGTACGGTGAATCTGCCGGATGATGCATCTGATCGACACCGGGACGGTAATAAGACATGCCACCGCACCAAATAACATAACCGCAACATCCTGAAAAAGGAACTGGGAATTAAGAATAATTTCCAGGGTATATTGCTGTGTCTGAATGTATGAAAATAACAGAATAGTTCCCCCAAGATAAGCAAACAGCAGTGTATTTACTGTTGTACCTATGATTTCTTTTCCGACCTGATAGCCGGAAGCTGTAAGCTCCTTCGCTGTCAGACTGTTTTTATGGGTCCAGACTTCATATACAGAGGAGGTTACGGATAATGCCGTATCGATAACAGCTCCAAGAGTACTGAAAACAGTTACAAATATTCCTACATGAAGCATGTTGATATGAAGATCCGTACTGTAATAATACATAAAATCGTCTTCCGAAATCTGCAGCTCATTTAACCCGTAACTTCCTGATCTCCATGTGATAATATAAATCGGAACAAACAAAAGTAACATTACCAGCAGTGTAGCCAGAAAAGCCGCCCGCGTCTTTGGATTATTTCCGTTCTGATAAAACAGGGAAATATAGCAGACACCTGCTCCTGCCGCCAGTATCAGGAGCAACACAGGAAATCCGGCAGACATCAGCATAATTGAAAAAAACAAAATTACAATATTCCCTGCCAGTGTCATAATTGACATGGCTCCACGTTCACCACCGATCAGGACCATCAACATAATCAAGACCAATGTAAGAAAAATGATCATTTTCTGCCACTCCTTTTCCATGATGGTATTTTCATAATCGCTGAAGCAATAAAAACGGATACCGGTATTGCCAGTACAATTCCAATACTTTCTATCAGAAAACGACAGATATCATATGGAATGTGGTATCTCACGATCGTTACAAAGCTTATATCATTATTCATCTTAAGTATGAACATGGGAATCATACCGCTTGCCAGAACAAACAGCAGTACATTTATCATGGTTCCCATAATATCATATCCGATTTCACGACCGGAATGTATCAGTCTTCTCAGAGAAACCGATGGATTTTTCCGCACGATCTCTCCTATTGCTGCGCTGATCGTCACCGTCACATCCATAATTGCACCAAGTCCTGTCAGCATAATATCTGCCCAGAATATATCCGCAGAATTGCCTGTACTTCCAAGGTATTCCAGATTGGAATAATCCAGATCTCCGTACATATAAATAGAAAATTCAAACAATGCCATGATCAGAAACAGAACACACAGTGTTGAAAGAACTGAGGAAAATGTTTTTCTGTGAATTCCATTTAAGCAGATCAATGTAGTCAGTGAAAAAAGAACTGCGATGACATTACAGATATTTAAAATATTTTTCCCCGCTGTAAAAGCCTGAAATCCATACGCAAATATGACTGTATTCAGTATCAGTGATATGATCGTGTAAAATCCCTGCTTTCCTGTAATGCAGATCAGAAGAAAAAATAATCCTCCTGCCAGTAAAGCCAGATACCCATCCCTTTTTACAGAACGTATCGTTTTTCCGGGGCTTTCCTTTGAACCGCTTAAAAGAACAGTGTCTCCTTTATGATATTTCTTAGTCTGAACCTGAGAAGATGTATATTCATTAGAGACCGTTATTTTTTCCCCTTTATGCGAACCGTTTAATATCCGTGCTGTAATATTCTGAGTATAGTAATATTCTTTTGAGCCTCTGGTTCCTTCTCTGCTCAGAGTCTGTTTTTCTGTTACGGAACATATTTTTGCCAGCGGTGTATGATAAAATCGGGAATTACAGCAGGTAAACAGAACAAAAATAATATATATGCCGGCTAAAAGATATTTTTTATGAAATACGCAGGATTTCATTAACTTCATTCCCCCCTGTAGAAATATTGCAATCGTAAACGCACTGACCGGTTGCCTTTTATCGAAGTAACATTGTACGCTTTTTGAAAGTATCGGTCAATATAAGGTATACAAAAAACAGCAGCAGAACCGTTTTCACAGTTCTGCTGCCCCCATAATTATTTTAACAAATACCTGACTCCAAAAAAGTCATTATTTACAAAGCTCAGAAAATGCATCCGCAACAAACTGAACCTTGGTTCCGATGATAACCTGTACAGAAGTTTTTCCAGGTTTGATCACGCCTGCAACACCTGCAGATTTGATCACTTTATCATTTACAGCTGTAATATCCTTAACCTCAAGTCTCAGTCTTGTGATGCAGTTATCAATGCTTGTGATGTTCTCTTTTCCGCCACAGCCTTCAAGGATTTTCGCAGCAATAGCAGTATAATCATCATTTGCAAGCTCGATATTCTTCTCTGCCTCAAGATCGTCATCGTCTTCTCTTCCCGGAGTCTTCAGATCAAATTTCTTGATGGCAAAAAGGAATACAACATAGAATACGATGAATGCTGCAATTCCAAGAGGAAGGATGAGCCATGTCTTCTGTGCTGCCGGAAGTGAGGATGAGAAAAGTAAATCCATCGCACCAGCAGAGAAGCTGAAGCCTGCACGGAATCCAAGAGCAACTGTGATCATGGTAAAGATACCGTAAAGTAATGCATAGATTACATAGAGGCCAGGAGCAAGGAACATAAATCCAAACTCGAACGGCTCAGTTACACCACAGATAAATGCACAGATCGCTGCGGAAGCAACAAGACCGATGGCAACTTTTTTCTTTGCAGGTTTCGCACATTTAACCATTGCAAGTGCTGCACCAGGAATACCAAACATCATACATGGGAAGAATCCGGACATGTACATTCCAAGGCTCCAGGATACATCTGCAGAGGTTTCACCTGCCCAGAAGTGCTGAAGATCACCAAGTCCGATGGTGTCAAACCAGAATACATTGTTCAGTGCGTGATGTAATCCGGTAGGGATCAGCAGACGGTTCAGGAATGCATAGATACCTGCACCAACAATATCCATACCTGCAACTGCTTTTCCTAATGCTACAAGTGCACCGAAAAGTAATGGCCATACAAACAGTAATACAGCAGATACGATAATGGAAACTACTCCTGCAATGATCGCTACGCAGCGCTTGCCGCTGAAGAATGACAGCCAGTCAGGAAGCTTGGTGCTCTTGAATTTGTTATAGCATGTAGATCCGATGATACCGGCAAGGATTCCGATAAAAGGATTCGCAATTTTGTCAAATGCAAGAGTTTTTGTTGCATTGTCAGCGATTGATGGCATGATGGTTGTAACAAATCCTGTAGAAAGAAGTGTTGTGAGCATCAGCCAGGATGCAAGTGCAGCGATTCCGCCGGTTCCGTCATTCTTTTCTGACATACCGACACCAACACCGATAGCAAAAAGGATTGCCATGTTGTCGATCAGAGCTCCGCCTGCCTTAACCAGAAACAGACCGATCAGATTAGCTGCGCCGTGAATGTCTCCACCCTGCATGGTTGCCGGACATAACCAATATCCGATACCCATGAGGATACCACAGATTGGCAGTACTGCCACCGGAAGCATTAACGCTTTTCCCAGTTTTTGAAGAAATTTCATATATTTCCCCTCCCTTAAAATAAATATATTTGACCGGATCACTCCGGTTATAACACCCCGAAAATTGCTACTATCTCCGGGCTGTTATGTACCTGTCAGCTGCATGCAGATGATCATGAAAGCTTGAGGACTGCTTCATCTGTCGAAACATCCCCCTCCTTCTGGAGGCTTATCTTTCCGTAATCATCTGTGTTGCAGATCAGAACCGGGATAATTGTGTTTAAACCGGCTTTCTCGATTTTGTCCAGATCAGCCTCTATCAGAAGATCACCCTTTTTAACCTTGTCACCTGCTGCAACATGCGCTTTAAAGGGTTCGCCCTTAAGTGTGACTGTATCCAGTCCGATATGTATCAGTATTTCTGCTCCCTGAGTACTTGTCAGCGTAACAGCATGAAGCGTATCAAATACCATTGCCACCTCACCGTCTGCCGGAGCATATATCCTGCCGTCTGCCGGGATCACGGCAAAACCGTCACCCAGTACCTTATCCGCAAAGACCGGATCCGGAACCTCCGCAAGGGGAACCACTCTACCCTTACAGGGTGCATAAATTAAATTTCCTTTATCTTTTCCTTTAAAAAATTTCAGCATATTCTCTTCCTCCCGTTGTTTTCCCACTTCCTCAGGTATTGATATCCGTGATGTTGATTTGTAAATATATCTATATATTTTTTATCAACGCCGGGTTTATATTATATATTTCGCATAATTTTCATATTTTTGTTTTTTAGGCATGTGTATATATTAACCATTATTTTCGGTTTTGTCCACATTTTTATCGGTATTTTTCAAAAAAATAAGCTGTAGCACATTAATGCGACAGCTTATGCAAGAATATTCAGTTTACTTCAACAGTTCTTTTTCGATCCTTTCTCTCGCCTCCGGAGCCTGCTTGTTCATCTTCTCGGGGAAGCCGAACATGGATACACAGGCGATATTGTCACCGCCCACCTTCGGGGCATCCGGTGCAAGCTGCTTCTTTGCAAAATCCATTTCTCTTAAGGTACGGAAGATACCGTCAAAATCAACATCTCCCTCGCCCATTGCCAGATGCTGGTGCACCGTCACATTTGCTTTTCCCCTTCCGTTCAGTGACGGCGGATTCAGAATGTAGCGGCAGTCCATAGTCTGATTAAAGGTATCTGCAAAAAGTACATGAGTCAGCTCATCTCCTGCATATTTCAGCATGCTTTCCACATCGCCTTTTCCCTGATCGTAGAAAAATCCATGCGGGGAAGAATATACATAACCGAGATTTTTGGACCGGAACGATTTCACCATATCACAGGTTTCATTATTCAGCTCACAGAAATCATAGGGATGAGACTGGATCTCCACACGAAGGCCTTCTTTTTCAATAATCGGAAGAAGTTCTTCCATGGAACGAAACCACATGCCATTGCAGATCTCTGCCTGGTTCGGATCACCGGAAAGCTCTGTATTGATCACAGGAACTCCCATATTTACCGCGATCTCGATCATTTTTTTCCAGTTGGCAACTGCAAACTGACGCTCTTCTTCTGTAGGGCCGGACCAGCGGTAAACACAGATAAAAGAAGAAATCTCCACGCCGGTCTCACGGAGCGCATCCCGGTATTCCTTCTCACATTCCTTTGAAAAAAGCGGATGCTTGTAAAAAGGATTGATCCTCGGGTGCGGGGACTGCTCAATATATTTGTAACCCCAGTCAGCAACCTGGTGGACCATACGGTTGATATCCATCTGTTTTGCCAGAACATCTACATCAAATGCAATTTTCATGTTAAAACCCTCCCAATGTCTTCATTATATTTCAATCGAATCCAATAAGCCCTCTGCGGATCACAGATATCCGCCTGAGCTTTCATATAAATTTTTCAGATAATCTCTCTATGAAAACAGAAGGCGGGAAATTTACCTTCCCGCCTTCCGCCCGTTTTCATATATTTCGTATATTTGTATCTGTCTTACTTATTTTGCAATGGCATCCAGTGCTTCCTGAGCATTGTCTGCTGTGTAATATACGTTATCTACGATCGTCTCGGAATCAACTTCCTTGCCATCCAGAAGATCTGCGCATGCATCTGCTGCAAATTTACCCTGGTCAGCAGTACCCTGTGCCATGGTTCCCTGAAGCTTTCCATCCAGAACTGCCTGAAGTCCTTCCGATGTAGCATCGATTCCATATACTTTGATCTCACCTGTCTTCTGTGCATCTGCGATGGCTTTCGCAGCACCTACAGCCATACTGTCATTCTGTGCAACTACTGCGCTGATCTCTTTTCCTGCGTTCAGCCAGTTCTCAACAATGGTAAGTGCCGGCTCTGTCTGCCACTCTGCAGTATCCTGGAATGCTACGGTTACATCCGGATAATCTGCAAGTACCTGGTCAAAGCCTTCAGAACGTCCAACCTGTCCGTCAGAACCCATAGGTCCAAGGAGAAGAGCTACATTACCTTTTCCGCCGATGTCCTTCATAACCTCTTCCATAAGCTTGGAACCTGTGGTTGCCGCATCTGCACCTACATAGCAGTCAGCAGCTTCCGGATCACTGATTCTCTGGTTTACGATAACGACATTAACGCCTGCCTCTTTTGCAGCTTTAACAGATGGTACGACACCGTCAACAGATACCGGCTCGATGATGATACCTTCCACGCCGAGGGTGATAGCCTGCTCGATCTGGTTTGCCTGGTTCTGTGCATCCTGGTTTGCATCATAAATATTCAGGTTGTAACCTCTCTCTGCCGCCTCATCTTTGGCTGCATTGGAAAGTGTTACGGTGAACTCGTTGGACATATGAGTCATGAAAAGCGCCATCTTCTTATCGATCAGATCTCCGCTGCCTGTGTCATCAGATTCTTCCTCAGAAGCATCTGCCGTGCTGTCCGCTTCCGTACTATCCTCTGTACTGTCTTCTGTTGTGCTGTCCTCAGCGCTGTCTGCTGCCGCACTTTTTATATGTACTTCTTTTCCATGAAGGAAAATCTGTCCGCCGGTTTTCGGATATAATCCAAAGATCGTCTCCACCAGCTCGCTCCGGCCGACTCCCACCAGACCTGCAATTCCAAGAACTTCTCCCTTTCTCAGTGAAAAACTTGCATCGCGTACTTTCTTTCCTCTGGAAAGATTTTTTACTTCCAGAATCACATCTCCGATCTCTACCGGATCTTTTGGATAGATGTCTGTCAGCTCACGGCCAACCATCATCTTGATCAGCATATCGTTATCCAGCTCTTTTGCCGGTTTGGTTCCAATCCACTGACCATCTCTTAAAACTGTGATGGTATCTGAGATCCGGAAGATCTCGTCCATCTTATGAGAAATATAGATAATGGCAACACCCTGTTTTTTCAGTCTTTCGATCTGTGCAAAAAGTACAGTTGCTTCTTTCTCTGTGATGGCGGATGTAGGCTCGTCCATAACAATGATCCTGGAATTCAGTGAGATTGCCTTTACAATCTCTACCAGCTGCATTTCCGCTACACTTAAGGTACGCATCTTTGCACGGGGATCAATGTCGATATTCATTTCCCTGAAATATCTGCCGGTCTCCTCTCTCATTCTGGCGATATCCACGATCTTCAGCTTCTCCATTCCTTTTTTGAGAAGCTCTCTTCCGACAAAAACATTCTCCGCCACTTCCATATCCAGAACCGTGTTCAGCTCCTGATGGATCATGGAAATTCCTTTGCTCATGGCATCCTTCGGCCCATGCATGGCAGTTTCCTTACCTTCCAGAAAGATACTTCCCTGGTCTGTCTTGTAAATTCCCATTAGAATCTTCATCAGTGTGGATTTACCGGCACCGTTCTCACCCATCAGGGCGTGTACCTCACCTGGTCTGACCTGAAGGGTAACATCCTCGAGAACCTTCACACCCGGAAATGACTTATAGATGTTTTTCAGCTCAAGAACATATTCCATAGATTTTCTCCCTTCCTCTCCTTTTTCCTCGCTTAATAACCATACAGGGGAATTAAAAATCCCTCCTGATAATGTTTTGGTTTGTTTATGAGCATATATTAAACAATTTATGCTCACTTTCCAACCGACATTTTTCATATCAGGGGAGATGATTTTTGGATTTTTATATTTTTCACACAATACGCAGGCGATTTAAGAACTCTTTGTTGTTACATCTGCTGGTAACAGAGGTCTGGATGCCGATCTTTTTTCCAAGGTAATTTTTCAGAATTCCGGGGGTTGCTTTTTCTCCGTTAATGCGGATTTCTCCTTCTTTCCATCTCTGTTTGCCGGCCAGCGTGTTTACCAATCTGCTGGCTGTTTTGTAATCGTTGTCACGGATCACCGCGATCTCTCCGCTTCTGACCTTCAGTGAAAAAGGTTTCTCTTCCTGATCATGAAATTTTATATGATCCATTTCCAGAATGATCCTTCCTTTTCCTGCCGTGACCGGTACAGCGCCTTTCCACACGCCGGAAGCCGCTGTATACAGTTTTTCTTTTTCGTACTCATCCACACTGAGTCGGTAACAGATCAGGCCTTTTTTCAGGATATCGATCCTTCCGGCATAGCGGAACAGAAATTCATAACTCTGGTCCTGAATATAGACAGCCTTTCCTCTCTGAAGCAGAAGTTCGCTGTATTCCATAAAACGCTCAATGTCATCAGACCGGAGATACTCTGTAAGAAAACTGAACACCAGAATATCCACATCATAAAGCCAGCACTGAAACAGAAACACCCTTCCATAATCAATGGGACTTAAATCCCGGATACGTTCCTTCCAGTCGATCTCTCCGCACAGCAGTTCCTTCATTTCCAGCGACTCCTGGCTTTTGAACCTTTTTTTCATTTCGCTGCGTTCCCGGATCCCCAGATTTCCTTTCAGGGCAAAAAGATAATCTCCCACGGTCAGCTCCGGCGAATAATTGGTCTTTCGTTCCAGAACCGCAACCCGGTTGGAAATCTCCCTGTGTATCGTTACACCGTCCGCCTGTTCCTCACGGATAAATGCTTTTCCTGTTTTCAGATCCATCGTTCCACGGAAAAAATTCAGAATCATATCCGAATCTGAAATACTGTCCGGAAAAATTCCCACGCATTCTCCTCTGGAAATTTCCAGATCCAGAATGATCTTTTTATTTTTTACAGGCAGAAGGCCATTTTCAATTCTAAGCAATTCCTCTTTCATCCGCTTACCTCAGATTGATTTCTCCGTCGTCATAGAGCAGTGGAAGGATCATACGGATCTCCGTTCCCATTCCTTCAGAACTGAACACATGCAGTCCGTAATCTTCTCCAAACAGCAGCTTGATCCTGCTGTTTACATTGGGAAGCGCTATGCCACCCTTCCGATTTTTTCCATCTCCAAACCGTTTCCTGGTACGGTTCTGGGCGGAAAAAATCTCGTTGAGTTTCTCCATCTGTTCCGTATCCATGCCTACACCATCGTCCTTTACATAAACATACAGAACATTCCGGCTGCTTTCCACTACGACTTTTACGATGCCTTCCCCGGTCTTTTCCTCCAGGCCGTGAACAACCGCATTTTCCACAAGGGGCTGCAGCACAAGTCTTGGCATTCTGGCGCTTAAGAGTTCCTCATCGTTCAGTTCCAGCTCCAGATCCATCCGATCACCGAAACGGAATTTCTGAATAGTAAAATAATCCTCCACATTTTCCAGCTCATCAGATAAGGTCACAAGCCGATCCACATCAGTGATCGTATAGCGGAAAAAAGTAGCCAGCGCTTCTGTGGTATCTGCGATCTGGTCCACCCCTGCGATCAGGGCGTCCGCGCGGATGGCTTCCAACGTGTTATAAAGGAAATGAGGATTGATCTGGTTCTGCAGAGCCAAATACTCCGCCTGTTTCTGCTGAAAACGCATTTCCGGTCCAGCCTCGGTGATGCTTGTGATATCGTTGCAAAATTCCGCCAGTTCTTTGCAGGAAGACCAGTCCTCCCGGAGTACGTTTTCCAGATTTCGGTCTTTGTGAAACTGTTTCAGTTTTTTAATAAAATGAATATATGTCATTAAACGGCTCATGGCGATCTCACAAACCTCCTATTGATACAGTTTCTTATAATCCGACGGGCTGATCCCCGCATTCTTTTTGAACAGTCTGGAAAAATATTTCAGGTCCTGATAGCCTACGGCTTCTGCCACATCGTTCACCGACATCTCACCGCTGCAGAGAAGCTGTTTGGCCTTGTTCATGCGAAGTTCTGTTACATAGTCCAGAAAGTTCTTCCCTGTTTCCTTCTTGAAAACAGAAGAGAAGTATGTAGCATTAAATCCGATCCGTTTGCTGACATCTTCCAGTTTCAGAGGTTCCAGATAATGTTCCTGGATATATTTCTTCGCCTCTGTGATGGGTTTTTGTTCTTTTGTTTCTTTCTTTTTCTCGAAGTTTTCGATCAGGTCAGACATGTACTTTCGAAGAAAACCAAAAACTTCTGATGCTGTGGTGCACCCGTAAAATCCGCTGTTCAGGTCTTTGCGTACTTTATCAATATCCAGTTTTTCATTCTGACGGATCCCTGTGAGAACCGCATCGGAAATTTCCATATAGCAATCGTAAATCTGACTGCCGGATGCCCTGCGGACTGTCATGATCCCTTCTGTTCTGGCGATCTCCATGGAGATTTTTTTGCTGTCAAGATATTCTCCGATCTCCTGGAAATATTTACGTTCCTCCGGAAGCATCTCATAATCTTCCTTCGTCGCATTGTCCCCGTCATCCCAGGAAAGCCAGCCGCCTTTTCCTCCGGTGATGCGGTTCTTGCAGAGCTGTACGGCTTCTTTCATGGACTGTGGAAGCTCCTGGATCCTGTGTTTTTCGCCACCCATTGCCATGGTGACAATGATTCCCCAGAAAAGATCTCTCTGATTTTCAATCTCTCTGCGGACTCGTGTAAGAAACTGGCGCAGCTGTACCGGATCGTATTCTTTCTTATAAATTACTACCATAATTCCTTCCGCATGGACTGCCGCCGCAGATTCATCTGCAAACTGTTCCAGTGCTTTCTGAACCATGGACAGAGATCGCTTCATCATGATCCTGTATGCGTCTGCATGTTCCTGTGCTAAAGGAATGTCCGGTTTTATGACGATCACCTGATATGTACCTTCGTGAAAATCACAGCCGTATTCCTGGTTCAGCCTTTCCGGATCGTTAAGCTCTCTGTTTTCCTGTGCGTATTCCTTCAAATTATCTACCAGCTGTTCCCGTTTCTTCCATTCATTTTCGCGAAGCTGCCGGTCCACAGAAGCTGTCCAGTTATCCAGACGTCTCTTCTTCTCCTCTTCCTCACGGATTCGGATGAGAAGCTGCGTCAGTTCTTCCGCATTTACCGGTTTCAGAAGATAATCGGTCACTCCGTATTTCAGCGCAGTCTGTGCATACTCAAACTGCCGGTATCCACTTACCACGATAAAAACCAGATCCGGCCGTAATTCCTTTGCCCGCCGGATCAGTTCCATTCCATTTACTCCCGGCATCCGGATATCTGTCATCAGAACATCCGGCTTTTCTTCCTCAATAAGCTGAAGTGCTCTTTCCCCGTCATTGGCAGTTCCCGCGATCTGGTACCCAAGTTTTTCCCAGTCCACGATCTTCTGCAGCAACAGATTTACCTTCGGCTCATCATCTGCAATGATTACTTTCAGCATAATTTCCCCCAGATATGTTTCCTTTTATTCCAGCAAAATAACTGTTATATACTACAGAAATTATATCCCGCACCTTATATTTTTTCATCCAGATTATATTACAAAATCTTTCAGAAAAACAGGCCGGAAAGACTGATGATTGTCTTTCCGGCCTGTTCTGATTTCTGTTTATTTATGGACCGGTAACTCCATCTGCCGGTTCATGTTTGTGATTACCTGAAACTCTCCGTTTACCCTCTCAATTTCGTATACCAGTGGATGTTCTTCGGCCCACTTCGGATCTTTTTCCGCAAGGCTGTTCCAGGTATACCAGGCCTGGACAAAACCTCCGTGAATGGTATTTTCTGCTTCCAGGCGTGCCTGTACTGCATCTTCATAATTCTTAAATGTTCCTATATAAAATCTCTTCCCCTTAAATCCTATGGTGGCACGGTACTTTCCATTATTCATATGGTAGATTCCACGAAAACCGCTGGTATTGTCACTGCGGTGTTTTCTCTTTTCCAGCATTTCCACGCAGGTTCCATCAACCATATGAAGCTGCCCCGGAAGTTCTTTCCAGATTTTCTGGCGCAGGCAGCCGCAGCTTTTGTAATTGCCGTGAAGAAGCCCGTCTTCTGTGACCTCCACTTCATTTCCACAGTCGCAGCGACAGTGCCAGAATACTGAGCCTTTTTTGCTCCGTTTATCTGTGTGGTAAAGCGCAGTCAGACGTCCGAATTTCTGGCCGCTGATATCTGTGACTCCCCTTCCCTTTTCGTAACGACTGCAGCCACAGCTGGTACACTTTCCGGCTTTCAGCGCATGTGCGGTAACGATATGGATATTTCCACAGTCACAGCGGCATTCCCATCTGGTTCTTCCGTTCTGGCTCCGAATCCTTCTTACTGCCACAAGTTTCCCGAATCTCTGACCTGTAAGGTCTTCTGCCACCGGTCCACGTCTGGCCGTTTTTTCCAGAATACATCCACAGTTATCCACGGTTCCTCTCACCAGACGCCTTGTATTTACTTTTATTTCATTCCCGCAGTCACAACGGCACAGCCACATAATGTACCGGTTCTCACGTTCATCCAGTCTTTTCAGCACAGTCAGATGTCCAAATCTCTGGCCTTCCAGTTCAAGTCCCCTGTTCATATTCTTCATCCCTTACAAAAAACAGCGGTACGGTAGAAAATTTTTTCGGCCGCACCGCTGTTCAGATTTTTTTATTTATCCGTCTTCTGTTTTTTTCTGGCAAAACCGATAATAAGTAATACCGCACATCCGGAAACGCAGATTACTGCGATCCATTTTCCGATATTGGTATCATCACCGGTTTTTGGCATGGATTTTACATGACTGGAAGAAGTTCCTGAAGCAGTTGGGTTGCTGCCAGTTTTATCTGAAGTCGTTGTCACCGGAACTGCCGGTGTACTGGTCGGTGTATATGCAGGAGACGGTGTCGGTGTATTTTCCGGCGTTGGTGTCGGTGTGTCCGCAGGATCATAGATATTCACAAATGTGATGTCCTGTTTTTCACTGACCATCTGTGCGTCTGTATGTGCGGCAACAACCGCTTCCAGCTCGCCGGAGTCTCCGTTTGTTACTGTCACTTTTACGTAATAAACGGTGGAGTCATAATGGCCTTTTTTCAGGCTGCCCGGCTGCTGGGAAACTGTGTAGCAGTACACGCCCGGCACAGAATAGCTCACTGCCGGAAATTCCGTTTTCCCGGCTCCTGTTACTGTCAATATGTTTTCTTCCGGCATGGGCGCTTCGTCCTCACCCTGAAGAATGATCGTATAAGTTTCGTCCGGAGATGGCTTCTCACCTGACAATTCCACGCTGACAGGAATCTTTACTTCCGCAACTCCAGCTGCCATAGCTGAAATCGGAAAAACTGTCAGGCACAGAACCGCAAGCAGGAGCACTGCCGGAAATTTTCGTATATTCGTCTTCATCCCCTCCTTACGTCTCCGGCGAATAAGGTTTCATTACCGCCAGAAGAACTGTTCTTGCATCTGTAAATTCCGAAGAGCAGGTTGACATTGCCAGTATCTGGGAAAAATCTTCGGACTTTCCAATACTGTCCATCGTCTGCTGATGGACACGTTCTGCGTTTTTTCTGACAAAATCCACAAGTCCACTGGTGTCCGCCTGCCATTTCCCACTGTTAAAAATTGAATCCTCAGAAGCGGAAACCTGCATACATGCAAAAATTTCCAGTTTGTAGGAACGGTCAGGGAGAATCAGGGTGCCTGTGGTGTTTTTGTCAAAAAACTTCTTTTTTCTATAGAGATCCAGATCACCAAACATCTTGTGGTTGGCCATGTGATGGCCATACAGCAGGGAATATTTTCCCTGGAATGTGTTATCACAGCCTGAATCCAGGAAGATGCTTCCTGACAGTGCAAAATCGCCGTATACATCGGTGTTGATGTAAGTCAGGTTATCTTCTCCCTGTAGAATCGGATAATCAATTTTTGTATGATCCAGTGTGATCCATCCGCAGACATCCGGATTAATCTTTCGAAGTTCCTCAAAAGAAGCTCCCCCATCCTTCTGTTCCGGGTCCGGCTTCAGTTTCATAAGCTCTGACTGAACATCATCCACGGCTGCATAAACCTGTGCATTATCCCAGAGTGCGTATCCGGAATATGCCGCTGCAAGGATCAGAAACAATGCCACAACGGCAGTGATCAGAGAGTTGGCCGCTTTCAGGAAAAACTTAGATGCGTTCATACTGCCTCCTCTCTGCTGCCTGAATAATCATTAGTCTTCGAATTTGCGTCTTCTGGTGATGAATGCTGCACCTGCAATTACGATTACACCTGCGAATACGAGGATGTATGGGAGGGTTGTGAGGTTGACACCTGTGTCGATCTCGCTACCTTTGGTGTTTACAAATGCCTGAGTTGCTTTGTCTGAAGTAGTTTTTCCGGTTGCTTCATTACTCTCTGTTCCATTTACTGTTGTTGTATATTTATCAACTGCAGTCTCTGTTACTGTGTAAGTAACATCTTTTGGCAGATTTTCGATAGTGATTGTATCATTATGTTTCAGTTTAAATGTTTTTGATTCACCAACTTTAATAGATGTTGGATTTTCAGCATTTGAACCGCCTGCCACTGTATAACCATCATTATTATATGCTGCACCGTCTTTTCCTGTTAAAGTAATTGTAAACTCGAAATATTTAGACTTATCACCAAGGTTACCTGTTACCGTTTTAGATACCTCTAATTTATTAGCTGTATAAGTGTTATTAAATGCAGCTTCATCTTTGGCAAGTTTGGTTCCATTTTTTGTAAAAGAAACGGACTCTACTTTAAATGTTCCTGCTGTATCACCATTTACTACAGTAACTTTCATTGTTACAGGAACTGTATCATAATCTACACCTGCTGTAGTTCCTGGTGTTTCTTTAATTGTGTAAGTATAAACTCCAACACTTGTGTAACCCGTAAAAGTTACATCAACGGTCTTTTTATTACCGTCTTTAGTTGCGCCTTTTTTGTCATAAGAAACAGTTCCAACTGTTGGTGTTGGCATATTATCTTTGTTTACACTCTCTGCAGCATCTGTAACTTCTGTATTCTCAATAGTAAAATTAAATGTTTCTGCTGGTGATTCTCCCTCACCGATCAGCTTATATTCTTTAGTAAACTGAACTTTATCATCTACAGGTGTCTGTGCTTTGTTGCCTGTATCTGCCGCAAACGCCGTACTTCCCATGGTAAACATGGTGGCTGCTGCGATCAAACATGCTAACAGTTTCTTTGTCTTTTTCATAAGAAAATCCTCCTAGAAATATAAATTTATTTATAAGCTCATAAAAAAGCAGCTTATACATTTTGACTATGTTGTTCTCCCGTAAATGGAAGAACCGTTCCGTTTTTTACAGTTCCCTTCTCCGGAGTATGGTGATCACTTTTGCTTTTACATCCTCTGTGGAGATGGGGCCGAATTCACGGCTGTCTTTTGCCTGTGTCCGGTAATCTCCCAGAATGAACACACTGCCTTCCGGAACTGTGTAGGGATAGGTAATCCCTTTCTTTGCATATGTAGGAAATGCAATTTCTCCTGTCTGGGCCGTTCCGTTTACGAGAAGTGTTCCTGTATCATCCATTGTGATTACATCCGTCTCACACCCCAGGATACGTCCCACATGAGTTTTGCCGCCGGCTTCATAGACGACGACATCATTTTTTGCAAAATTCTGTTCCATCCGAAAACCGATAAGAAGATCTCCGGCGTCCACTGCCGGAAACATTTCGTTGTCCGGTGCCTGGCTTATAAGAAAAACCTGTGTAAACAGCAGCCAGCCAACGACTGCAATCAACACGATCCGCCAGAAAAGACGGATGTAGCCTTCCTTTATTTCTGTAGAATATCTTCTTTTCCGGATTGTCTGAGAACAGGTTTGATCTTTTTCAGCACGCATCACCTCCGCACCTCTTCCCCGGAGCTGTCTGCCTTTTCTTTTCCGGCATCCTGCCCGGTATTCCTGCTTTCAGCAAGTTTCTTATATTTGCGAATCACGGCATTGCAGCTTCTCTGGTGGTCGGCAAGGAGTGCATCGTAACGTGCACGTTCTGCGCTTAAGGATGTCTCGTAGATCTGGTTCAGCTCTTCCAGTTTTTTCCAGAGCTGAATCTCATCCACTCCACCAAACAGTACCTTCCGGAATTTTACTTCCTGAAACCACTGTCTCAGCTTTTCCTGCTCATGATTTAACGCCTTTGTTTTTGTTTCCGGAAGCCGCTCCGGCTGTGCGTTACGGCTCCCTTTCTTTGCTGTCTTTTTTTCCTTCATCACACGTCCGCCCTTAACTCTGACGTTTTCTGCGTCCGAAGAGCAGAAGCCCAACACCTAGGGCTACAATTCCCAACGCCAGAATATATGGTGTTGTTCCAAGGTTTAAACCGGTGTCTGGAATGGCTTCTTTACTGTTGGTAAAAACGACTTCATGTGCGGTATCGTTATTCAATTGCTGAATATTGGATATTGTCGCTGTTCTGTCATCAGCCGAAGCAAAACCGTCTATTGTACGGGAAGTTGTATATCTGCTGTCGCTGTAATCATTCTCAGTAATTGTCACCGTTGCGCCAACCGGAACCTGTGTCAATGTTCTTGTCTGGTTATCTGACAGTGTAATTTCCGTTGAACCTGTATACGATGTCTCATCGATTTTAAATGGAGGATTAGTATTTCCATTTACTACCGAGACTGTAAAACGGAAGGATTTGTTCTTATCTCCCATATTTCCGGTTACAAGCTTTTTGATATTTACGGATGTATAGAGTGGTGTATAGTGAGCATAGAAGTTTACGGTACCGTCTGCCAGCTCTACATCACTTGGAGAATATGGCCACTTTGCATCTGGAATTTTTGAATTACTACTATTTCCATCCGGATCACTTTCCGGATACCAGCCATCCAGAACATAGGTAATTCCGTCAATAACTTTCGTACTGCCTATCGTAACTTTTGTTGTTTTAGCAACAGAATCTCCGGTTTTATAGTTTTTCGCATCTACCTGTGTTGTATAATCTGCATCACCTGGATTTTTCACCCAAAACTTTGCTGTAAATGCTCTTTTACTTTTAATGCTCAATGCACAATCTATGTGATATGGATAGGTTCCTCCGTTATCCCGTGAAATTTTACGGGGAGTTAATATAATTTCAAGAATATCTGATTTATCAAGAACATTAATATCAATTCCCGTATCTTTACTGATTGCAGTTTTATAATTATCCCAGATTGAATCCAATACAAATGTGAAATATGAACCAGTAGTCGCATCTCCACGCTTTACTGTCCAGGTTGTACCTTTACTTCCATCCGGCCATGAAGTAATATACTTAGATACATTTGATTTAATATTTTTCTCCTTGTAAACCGTATTTTCTACATAACCATCTTCCCAGGTTGCACCACCTGTATTAATATTTCCTATTGTATTACTTGTTTCCTGTGCCGGTGCCCATGCTCCTGTATCATTTGTCCATGGATCTCCTGCGGGATTGGCAAGATAATAAATTGCTGCTTCCCCAGAATATGTTGTTGAGGATGCTGGTGTAGGCGTTGACCAGTTCGCTTTCGCATCCTGTGTCTGCACTTCAAAATCTGCTTTATCTTTTTCCACCTCTTCCACCTGCGTTGGTGTAGCAGTTGGCTGTTCCGTCACCGTTGGCTCCTCCGGCTGCTCTGTCACAGTCGGGTCCGCTGGCTGCTCATTATCTTCTGACGGAGTCGGCTCCGCATTATCTGCATCCGGATTCTCCACATTATCTTCCGGTGGAGTAACTTCCGGTTCTTCCGTCTGTTCTTCCCCGGGCGTCTGTTCGCTGTCCGTCTCTGCCTCTGCTGCCTCCGGATCTCCCTCTTCCTCTGTCATGACAGACTGTACTGTTTCATCTGTATTTTCGCTGCTGGCCTCTACGGAAAATGCTGAAATGGAAACACTGCAGATCATTGCAAACGCAATACAGACTGCCAGCATTTTTCTCAGCAGGCCATGTTTTCCAGATGAATGATTATGTATCATACCTCATACCTCCTTCTTGTATGATATGGCAATCAAAAAAACAGGCACCTCTCATACATATTGTTTGTCCGTGCCGGTATTTCTGCTCTTTCGCAGAGCACAATACTCTGCGTAAAATTTTCTGTAACCCTCTGAAAATCCGTATCTTTTCTGTCTCTGACGGCGATTTTTGACGGTTTTTAAAAATTTATAATCTGGAATTTTTTTCCGTTTTCCCGGTTTTCATCTTAAGTTTTTCCATATTTGCACGCTTCAGTCGCATAGACGAGTGTACATAACATTCCAGAGTAATCCTGGTGCTGGAATGCCCCAGAATCTCCGAAAGGCTTCGGATTTCAAAACCGGCCTCCACACATCTTGTGGCAAAACTGTGGCGCAGCGTATGAAAATGCACACCCTCCAGATTGCAGGCATCTGTATACAATTTCATCCTGTACTGCAAAGTCCTTGGTTCCAGAAACCGCTCTTTTTTTCCGGTCAGAATATATGCCCCCGAATCATCTGTTTCCCATCTGGCACAGAGGTTCCAGATATCTTCATTCATAGGAATTACTCTCGCAGATTTTCCGCTCTTGGGCCCGCCGGTTACAATTCTTGTTTTTTCCTCGCTGACAGGATTCAGATCTTTCAGGCGCTGCATGGTGTGGCGAACATAAATGACTTTTTCTTCCAGAGAAATATCTTCCCACTTCAGGGCACAGAGTTCTCCGATTCGAAGTCCGGTCATAAGTGCCAGTAAAACACCAAATTTGCATGCATCCATATCCTGCAGAAGATACTCCGTAAATCGTTTCTGCTCTTCAACAGTCAGAACACGCATTTCTTTTTGTTCTGTACGTGGATATACGATTTCCACAGGCCTGGCAAGAGGATTTTGTTTTACTGCATAATCTAAAATGGAATTCAGCACGGAAAGAATATCCCGCACTGTTTTTGGTGAAAGTTTTTTCTCATGAAGCAAATGATAACTGAACTGCTCCACAAGCATTGCTGAAACAGCCTCCGAAAAATATTCACCCAGATCAGGTTTGATGTATTTTTCCAGAATCGCTGTATATTTTACAAAAGTAGCCGGCTTTACACTGCTTCGTTTCAGGTAAAGCCATTCGTCACAATAATCGGAAAGGCGTTTTCTTCTTCCGTGTACAGGCTGAGGCTGATTATTCATAAGCGCAAAACGGGCCTGATTTACTTTGTCTCTGGCTTCATGATACGTTTTTCCATAACAGTATCCATAATGAATCCTTCCATTCAGCCTGTGGCCCTTGATATACCTAGCTTCCCAGCGACCGTCTTTTCTCCTGTAAATGTTTTCTCCTTTTCTGCTCATTGTTTTTCCTCCTGTTAAACAGAATTCTTATAGTCTGATCACAAATGAGATATTTTATTCGCCACCAGGTACCCTCTGACGATAATCCTGACGGCGTATTACCTCCTTTTACAGCTGCTTTCCCATTTGCAGCCCTATATTATCCGTGAAATCTGACGAAAAACCACGACAAAAAAGCTGTTTTTCCAGAACTAAAAGCTTGAATTTTAAGAAAAAAAGTGGTAACTTTATATAAACAGAGTATTGTGCTCTGTGAAATTTTACCAATTAATTACCTTAAAATAACTCTACTTTTTAATCATAACCACCGGCTTAGCCGGTGGTTTGCACTGCCCCTATAAGGGGCTCATCCCTGCTTG
>ERZ869979.108-NODE-108-length-21905-cov-7.039399_pt1 | contig 21905 bp, 10 predicted proteins | sample MGYA00521269_ERZ869979 | MGnify/ENA primary metagenome ERZ869979 (study PRJEB32232, sample SAMN07284974) | human gut metagenome | biome: human-associated habitat; material: feces | host: Homo sapiens | place: Tanzania | collected 2014-04-05 ... | reverse complement strand
TAACCATGCTGACAGCTGATCAAAGCCTGATTGTCTGATGACATATTCAATGTATGCAAGATGTAATCGCATGCGAATATCCTGGAAAACTTACGGGTTTCCGGATTAAAATGCAGGAAGATGGAAGCATCCGTCTTGTTCTTTTCATCACGTCCGGTTCTTATCTGGTAAAACTGTCCGCTCGGTGTCTGAATGGTGAGTGAGGTGTTCTGATAATGCTGAGCTTCGGCTGTTGAATAGGCAGAAGCGGTATAGGCCAGCTTATCATTCAGAAAAACCGCCACGATTCCTGAATCCATGAAAGCATAAACCTGTTTGCCATCGGTATCCAGATCCTGCAGACCTCCCCATTCTTTCTTCAAGTGGATAAGATTGCCATCCTGCGTATTGAGCAGCAAATCACCCATAACAACCCAGACATTCTTCCTGCTATCTACAAACAGATCCTGAATGTTATTCCGAATCGGGCCGTTTCGCATCATTTTCATCTTATCCTCTTTTCCATTTCCAGACAGAGCGTCAAGGGGATGTTCCAGAATTTTGCCCTCTGCAAGCAGAATACAGAATATCTTCTGGTATTCCTTGACCCACAACCTGTCCTGGCTATCGGCATAAAGATGCGTTTGCCCCTTGTATTTCGTGATGCTTTCTGCCTTTTCTGCAGGAAGGGGAATCAGGGAGAAACACCTTCCATCATAGAGATTGATGCCCTTGGGAGTTCTCACTGCCAATCTGCCATCTGCCAACTGTATCATCTGTAGGACACGGTTATCAGAAAGCCCCTGTTGGGTATTGAGTACATAGAAATAATCGTTTGTCTCTACTTTCTGGGCAGAGCTGGTAAGTATCCAGCCGCCAAAGCAGAGGAAAACGATGCATAATTTGATGATATATGGTTTATAACTTCTCATAGAGCCTTATTGTCTATTTTCATTGCTGCTATTTTGCTTATTCTTTGCAAAAATATAAAAAAAGATTGAGACAGACAAGACAAGCAGGCAAAATTTTGAGGCTTTTACAAAGAAAAAGTCGGAGAGTTTGCGAAGTTCTAACAAGTCAAAACCAAAGCGTACAATTACGCCTTATATGTATATATGTCTGCCCAACCTCTGCCCATTGGGACTTCCGGTATGGGTATAGACGTTGCAAAGGTAACAATTTCATTTTGGAAAACACTATATTTGGCTGACAAAACGTGATTTTATGGACTGATTTAATATTATTAAATATAAATAAGTCAAAGAAATCTACTTTTACGTAATTTTTCTCGCTAAAAAGTTTGTATTCTCAATGATTATTTGTATCTTTGCACCGTCAGTTCCCACCAAGCCTCTCAACGATGCTCAAATGCGTGGGGCTTTTTTGTATATATACGTTCACTCTCAAAATACGCTAATGGAAAGATTACCGCACTTCATGAAACATTATATGACAGAGGCAGACTTGATGGTTCTGTTGAAAAGTCGTGGGCTTGTTATTTCCGATGAAGACAAAGCGGTACGGTATTTGGAGAGCATCGGGTACTATCGCCTTTCTGCCTATATGTACCCATTCTTGAAAGCTCCAAAGGAAACTCATCAGTATAAAGATGGTACAACTTTTCAACAAGTGTTGAATCTCTATCGCTTCGACAAGAAGTTGCGTATGCTTCTTCTCAATGAGATTGAGAAAGTAGAGATAGCTATTCGTCGTGCCATTATGGACATTCCTGTGCAGATGACAGGAGATCTTTATTGGCTAACAAATTCTGTTCACTTTGCCAACCAAAGAACTTTTCAAGAAACAAAGAACACCATCGACAGAGAATATGCGAAATCAACAGAAGAATTTATTAAGCATTTCAAGAACAGCTATTGCGACCCATATCCTCCATCATGGATTTTGGGTGAGTTGCTGACGATGGGCAATGTGAATATGATTTACCGTAATCTGAAAGCAGACAAGATACGCAAGCGCATCTCTCATTATTTCGGCTTGCAACCTATCGTCTTGGAATCTTGGATAACATCTTTGACTTTGTTGCGAAATGCCTGTTGTCATCATTCAAGGGTGTGGAACAAGGTAAGTTCCATCATGCCAGTTACTCCAAGAAGAATTGTTCATTCCTGGATTACCCTGCCAACAAACCCTCAAAGAGTGTATTTCACAATCTGCATCATCAAATATTTCCTTAGCATCATATCACCTAACAATGATATGCTTGATAAGATGAACAGACTTTTTGCATCGTTTCCAGAAATAGATAAGGCTGCGCTTGGTTTTCCTTCTGGTTGGGAAAATGAACCATTGTGGCAATAAAAGGCATATTAGAAAAGGCACTCACCGGTTAATACCTTGGCGCAATAATCCACCTTCGTGTTCCTCCGTTAGGCGTCCCGGTAACTACTCAGCACCCCTATCGAAAACTTCTCGTTAATAAAGCATAAACTTGATTTTGCCTATTTTCTTCATCATTACAAACTCTTTAATGATTGAATCGATGAGGATGTAGGCTGTTTAAAACTGCTCATTTAGCGAGTTATTTTCCGGTGATGCTGCCTGTTGTCTCCTTTGGCTATTATCACCCTTCAACAAATTATCACCTCTAGAAAGATAAAGGTACTGAAGACTAAGATGAAGAACCTCTTGGTAAGGCAGAAGGTCAGCGGTTGCTGCATATTATGTGCTTCGGTTGAATCGGTAGATCTTATGAATAATCGAGTAGGAAGAAAACTACTTCGTTTTCCTCCTATTCGATTGATATACTATACAGTTTTATTTCTCGCTCTTTACGCGCAAGAACTTATCTACCATCATCAAGTTGCTGAACTTGAATGATGGCTTGCATGCCTTCCTGGTCTTCAACTTGATGGTGAAGAGGTCGTGAGTGCCTTCTACTGCAGGCTGCTCGCCGATGTTGACGAAGGTAGGATAGAGCACCTTGCTGCCGTCGGAGTGGAGACGGTCCTTGGAGATGTTCTCCATCTTGCCCATATCCTTGACGTCGATGCCGATGAACTCGAAGTCGGTGGCATTGTATGGCAAGGCAAAGCTCAGGGCATTGAGAGATACGAGATCCTTGCCCTTCAAGGTGAGGGTGATGACGTCGCCAGCCTTGTATGCCTTCTTGTCGGCAACGAGCGAGATGCTGCCTGCTACAGGAGCCACCTGCTTACTGCTTACACCGCTCTTCAACTGGGTGGCAACTACCGAGATGTCGTAGGCATCAATCAAGCCGTTGCGGTTGATGTCGCCATTGCTTACATATCCTTCGAAGTCCTTGTCACCCTTGCGCAGACCGCAATAGTTGAGATAAGAAGTGAAGTCGTTCTCATCGATGCGGTTATCGTTGTTGATGTCGCCCGGCTTCTTCATCTTGCTGCCTGGGGTCTTGAATACATACAACTCAGTACCTGAAGCCTGTCCGCCTTTGGTTTCCTCGACGGTCATCTTCACATATTGTGCCTCTGGCTCATCCTTGAACTTGTATTCCTTTACACCCTCGTCCTTGTTCCATTCGAAGGTGCCGTTGTCTGTCCAGTTGATGCCATCGAAACTTGTTGCGATGCGTCCCTTGTAAATCTGTCCGTGGCTGTCACGCTCTGTGCTTGGCAGATACTGAATCTTGTCGAGCTTGGCGATGCCATGCAGGTTCATTGTCATGTCGAATGGCAATACGCCTTCCTTCTTGTAGTAGTCGGTGTGCCAGTAGTTCTTCTCGTTGAAGTCGAACATCTTGGCTACCTCCAGTCCTTCCCAGTCTGGGGTGGAGTTGGTGGCTGTGATGTCACGGATAGCCTCGTCGAGAGGGTCCTTGATGGTGCGTCCCTTCAGGGTGGTCCACTCTGATGCCCCGTCCTTGTTCACCGCTCTCACCTGTACGTCGTACTCGGTCTCTGGTTTCAGGTTCTCGATGGTGAATTCAGTGCTGCGGATGGTGGAGTGGAGCATACCGTCTATCTTCACCTCATAATAGTCGGCGTTTGCCTGCTTGTCCCAGGCTGCAGTGATGGTGAATGCCTTGTTGGCGCCCTCTGCGTCCTTCAGACTAGCTTGAGGGGCGTTCAGTGCGCCTGCTGATTTGAGCAGGGCATCGCTGTTGTCAAACTGGTAGCCGTCCATGCGAAGCTCGATGGCATTGGCAGTCACGTCGGTCTTGCCCAGGTGGATGCATACCATCGGGTTCTTTGTGATGTCCACTTTCTCGAAGTCGCTGCCTTTGGTGGCAAAGCGGTTGAACTGTGGAGCCTTGTCGTAGAACCAGGCGTTCTCTGTGGAGCGGAGAGCATCCATCGTGCTCACCTCTGTCAGTTTCACTGTTTTTCCACCCATCTTGGCAACCAGCTTCTTAGGAGCCTGGCTCACGTTGATGCGAAGCTCTGTTGACTGGTTCTTCTCCTGTCCGGCAAAGTTGCCTTCGGTCTTGTCGATGTTGACGGTGAGGCGGTCTTTCACCAATGAGGAGTGGATGTGTGTGGTGGCGTGCTCACCGATGCGGTAGAGCTCGGTCTTGCCATCATCATCATAGAGACTGTAGTCAGACTCTCCGTATGGATAAAGCTCGAAGATGCGGTTGGTGTTGTCTATCTGCGAAACGTTGTTGTTAGGGTTCACCATCGGAATGATGGCGCCTCTCTTCACGAACACAGGCAGTTTCCAGTAAGGAGCATCAAACTCGTTGATGATTCTTCCGCCCTGGTAAACATTTCCGCTGAAGTAATCCACCCATTCTCCCTCCGGCAGATAGATGCCGTTACGGATGTCGTTGCCCTGCTTGTCCATCCTGGTCTCCTTGTAGATAGGAGCCACGAGGAAGTAAGGACCGCACATAAACTGGTATTCCGTAGCCTTGCCCAGGGTGTAAGGGTTAGGGTCGTCGAGGAACATCGCTCTCATCAACGGCTTGCCGGTCACAGCCTCCTGGGCTGCGGTGTAAATGTATGGCATCAGTTCTGACTTCAGCTTGAGATAAGTTCTGTTGACGGATGCCGATGGTTCGCCGAGGATGAACGGATACTTGGCATTGGAGCCCCAGCCGTCCATGTTGAGTCCCATCGCCGTGAAGGTCTTCCACTCAAACTCACGCATGTTCATGATAGGGTTCTTTCCGCCAAAGATACCGTCCAGGTCGGAGGTGATGTTGGAGAGGCCGGAAAGACCTGCGCCGATGAAGGTTGGGATATGGAAACGGATGTATTCCCAGTCGCCGCCCGTCTGGTCGCCCGACCAGATGGATGCATATCGCTGTGTGCCAGCCCATCCGTCGAGAGAGATGATGAATGGGCGTGCGTTGTTGCCATAGTAAGGCATGATCTGTGCCACGTCGCTCACGCCGTTGAGTCCGAAGGAGTAGCCGTCGCCTACCCAAGCCACGTCGGTCTTGAGCACTCTCACTCCTGCGGTGCCCACCTCTTTTACGATGTCGCGCTGCAACAGTGCCTCGATGCTGTCCTTAGGGTGAAGGTCTGACTGGGTCCAGAGACCAATTTCCACGCCGTGCTTGCGGGCATAGTCGCCAAACTGCTTCAGATTTTCGATGTTGCCGTCGAGGGTAGATTCCTGACCATATCCGGCTCCGTAGCCATCGTTAGGCAGGAACCATCCCAATGGCATGTCGTGGTTCACGTAACGGTCGATGGCTGCTCGGGCAGAGAACTGATAGTTGTTCTTCTCGCCATTGAGCGATTCCTTGATGCCTGTCTTGTCGCTGGCACTCTCCTTGTAGCTCTTGCCGTCCTCGAAGGTCATGATGCGGCCCTTGTCTGCCTCTTTCCAGTAGTCACGGTTGTAGGCATTGAGGTGACCTTCGTAGAAACCGAACTTAGGCAGCAGTACCGGGTTGCCCGTCAGCTGATAGTATTCGCCCAGCAGGTCGGTAGGCTTTTCGCCCACCATGAAGAATACGTCGAGGTTCTTCGACTCATGGGATAGCTTCACGCTGCCCTTCTGGGTGGAACCGAAGTCGTAGAGTCCTGGCTTGAAGGTGTACCACATGAAGCCATAGCCGGCTGTAGACCAGTAGAATGGGGCAGGGGAAGCCACGCCGCCATCCACCCAGTTGTTTGTGTTCACGATTTCTATCTTTTCTCCCTTGTGGGAGAATCTGCCGTTCTGCACGCCACCGCCGAAGTAGTATTCGTCCGGCTGCTCCTGGAGGGTGAGTGTCACCTTCTCTGGAGTGAAGTTGGATGGTGCGCTCTGGGTAGCCACGGTCTTGCCGTTTTCGGCGTTTACGATCTTGAACAGTCCGGTGGTCTTGTTGAAGATAACCTTTGCCTTGCTGCTGGCGAGGGTGATTTCGTCGCCCTGCTCAGTAACCTTCAGGTTGCCCACCTTGGTGCGTGGGTTGTCCACCAGGATGCGAGCCTCAGGCTTTGCCTCCGGGTCTCTCATCACGCCGTCGTTGTGGTCTTCAAAGATTCTGAAGATGTTCTCGCCGTAAAAGTCAACAGCCACTCTGCGATGGTTGGCGAAGATGAGTTCTACTGTTGTAGGATTGATTCTGAGAATCTGCACACCGTCTGCTTGCGCAGCCTGTGTGGTGAGGGCTGGTGCAGCAGACGGTGTTTCGTTAGTTGCGTTGGCAACCATAGGCAGGCTTATCGCTACTGCCAATGCATTGCCAACGTACATTTTCTTATAGATATTATTCATTTTGTTTTATTTGAAACAGATGTTTTCTGTTATCCCTTCAGTGGGTTACTTCAGAATCACACCGCTGTTGTCGGTAGGGTTCTGGGTAAGAGTGCCAGGATATGCGTTGATGGCATTCTGAGGGATATAGTATGTTACACGATAGTCAGATGCCTTCACCTCCTCGTGCTGGTTGTGAGGACCTGGGTAGTCGCGTGTCAGCGAGTGACCGTTGCGGAACACGTCATAGCTGCGCTCTGCCTGGTAGGCAAGTTCCAGCTGGCGCTCCTTGTCTATCAGCTCGAAGGCGTTGTCGGCGTTGAGCTTACCTGCAGGATAACCACCGTTTACGATAGAGCGGTTGCGGATAGTGTTGAGGTCGGTGAGCGCCTTGTCATATTCGCCGAGCTTGGCGTATGCCTCTGCACGGTTGAGGTAAATCTCGCCCAGACGGCTGATGACCGGTGAGTGAAGCTGAGAGTCCTCACCCTCGCGCGAACACTTCACGATGTAGAACTGTGGATACTCACGGTTCAATTCGATGTAGTTGTCTATCATGCCCTGGTACTCTGTACCGTTGTAGTTGATGGTATAGTACTCGTCGTCGGCACTGACCAGAGTGAGGTCGTAGGAATTGCCGTTCATGTCGGTGCAGGATACCTTGTCGCCATTGTGCTTGGTGTCGAACTGTGCATAGTGCTTCTTGCCGTCGCTGCCCACATATACGAAGCGGAACACTTCCTTGTTGTCTTCGGTGTAAGTAGGCTCGATGAAGTTGGCACGTGCATCTACAATCTTCTTTGATGCAGGACGCCAGTCGTTGCGGCCCGTCTCGTTGAGCAGGTCGATGTATTTCTCGCTGGCATACATCTCGGCCCATCCCATGCCACCGATGTTGGAATACATACCGCCGATTCCATAGTAGTGGTCATAGCCTGAGTATTCTGAAGCCACACGCTTCACCACGAAGATATCCTCCGGATTGTTCTCAGGAACGATGGTGTTGTACTTCATGAACTCCTCGCATGGAAGCAGAGAGTAGTCGCTGTTTTCTATCACCTTGTTGGAATAGTCAACGGCGAGCTGTGCATACTCCCGGTTAGGATTCTCGTAGGTGCCGCTCATATAGAGATAGATGCGTGAGAGCATCGCCTGGGCTGCTGCCTTTGATGCGTAGGCTGGACCACGGTTCGTGCTGAGCAGCAGCTCTGCCTTCTTCAGGTCGTTGATGGCCTGCTCGTAGGTCTGCTGCACGGTGGCACGGTCGTCGAGCTGCAGGTCGAGGATGTTGTCGGGGGTACCGTTTACGATAGGCACACCCAGGTTCTTCTCCGGTGCCTGGTAGTAAGGACGTCCGTAGGCACGGCAGAGGTAGAAATACATCATGCCACGCACGTAGTAACATTCACCGAGTGAGTTGTCGATTTCGGTGCTTTGTCCCTCATCTATCATGTTGATGATGTTGGAAGCCTGTGCGATGGCCTTGTAGCCTGAGTCCCAGAAACTCTGCAGACGATAGTTGTTCGGCGTGCGTGAATAGCTGATGAACTCGTAGAAGGGATCGGTGGAAGAACCACGGATCACCATGTTGTCACCTGCATACTCTCCGCAACGGTGCATAGGGTCAGACCAACTCTTGAGCTGAGCATACATACCGTTGAGCAGGGCATCGAGGTTGCTCGCAGGATTGTTCTTTATCTGTTCGTCCGACATGCTGTAGGTCGGGAAACGCTCAATGTCGCAAGAACCTAGGAGGGTTGCGCCAAGCATGAGCATCAATATACTTTTATTCATTTTCATTATTGTCAAGAATTTAGAATGTTAAGTTAACACCAAGCATAAACTTGCGTACGGCTGGATAGACTGAGGTGCCTCCAGTGTTGGTTACGCTCAGCACTCCCTTGTCGTTGGTGCCTGCTGGCAACTCTGGGTCAACGCCTGAATAGTCGGTGATGGTAAACAGGTTCTCGCCTGATACTGAGAGGCGCAGGGTCTGGATGCCATACTTCTTCAAATCGAAGTTGTAACCCAGGGTGAGTGAGCGCAGCTTCAGGTAGTCTGAGCTTTCCAGATAGCGTGATGATGCCAGGTTACCCTTGTCCTGGTTGTTGTACAAGGCACGTGGGTGAGTGGCGATGTCGCCTGGCTTCTCCCAGCGGCTCCAGCCCTTCTGCAGCTTCATCTGGTTGCGGTCGCCGGCATAGGCTCCGTCGGAGTCGAACTCCTGGCGATAGTAGCTGTAGATCTGTCCGCCAAGTGAATAACCGAAGTTTGCCTGCAGGTCGAAGTTCTTGTAGAACAGAGAGGTGGAGAAGCTGCCATATACATCAGGAGATGCCTTGCCACACTTGTAGTATGAAGCCTTGGAATAGTCGTCGGTTTTCACCTTGTTGCCATTTGCATCGTCCATATACCACTGTGGCATACCGTCCTCCGGATTAACGCCAGCCCATTCCTTCATATAATAGGTGTCAACAGGCTCGCCAATCTCAAGGATGCGCTGTGCTGTACCTGCAATCGATGTACCATCGCTGATCAGCACTGGCTTCACTACATAGTTGCCGTTGGCATCGCGCTGCTTGTAGAGGTCTCTCAGTTCGTTGCTGTTGTGGGAGATGTTGGCTGTAACATTCCATGTCAGGTCCTTTGTGCGGATGATGTCTCCGCCAACGGTGAGCTCGATACCGGTGTTGCGCATCTTACCGATGTTCTTCCAGATGGATGTCACGCCCACCAGTCCCGTTACAGGCACCTGATAGAGGATGTTGCTGGTATTCTTGATGTAGTAGTCGAGGGTGGCATGCAGGCGGTTCTGCCAGAAAGAGGCATCCACACCCACGCCTGTGGTATAGGTCTTCTCCCATGTCAGGTCCTTGTTTCCTATCTGAGAGATGAGCGCACCTGGGTTCTCGTTATAGGTGGCACCCACTGAATACAGAGAGTAGGAAGGATAGAGGGATGTTGGCACATTACCTACAGAACCGAAGGCTGCGCGCAGCTTGAGCTGGTCAACCCAGTCTGCCTTGAACCAGGACTCGTTGTTGATGTTCCATGCACCACTTACGGAGAAGAAGTTTCCATAGCGGTTGTTGGAACCGAAGTTGGAACGGCCGTCACGACGCAATGAAAGCTCGCCGTAGTAGCGACCATCGTAGTTGTAGCGCCACTGTGTGAAGTAAGACTGCTTTGCCCATGCGGTGCGGTAACCTGTTGCCATCTCCGGCTTGGCTGCTGTCATGAAGTCCTCGAATCCTGAGATGAATCCTGTGGCATATACATCGGTATACTTCATTTCATAGTCGTTGAACTCGTAGGCGAGCAAACCGTTGACGTTGTGCTTGCCCCAGGTCTTCTGGAAACGGAGCAACTGGTTGGTATAGCGGCGGGTAGATACATAGTTGTACTCTGTGGTACGACCATCCACACCCTCGCCGGAGCTTGACTTCGGATCGTAGTAGCCGTGAGTCTGGCTGTTGTAGTAACTGTAGTTGTTGACAGATGAGAATGTGAGCCAAGGAGTAATCTTGATGTCGAAATCCAATCCGCCAGACAGGTCGTAGGTGGTACTTGTAGAGTAGTTGCCTGCGGCAAGGTCGTTCAGATAGTTGGTTGCCTTGGAGTTCACCCAGCCTTCGTAGTAGTTTGGCACCAGGTTGCCATCCTCATCGTAAGGACTATCCCATGGCATCATGGAATACATGGCTCCCACGCTATACTGCTTGTCCTTGTCGTTGGTGCGAGAACCGCTGATGTTTGGCTTGATGGAGAGCCACTCGTAAGGCTTGTAAACCACCTTGATACGGGTGTTGTAGCGGTTCATATCATAGCCCTTCACGGCACCTTCTTCCTTGAAATAGCCCAGGGTGAACATTGACTGTATGTTCTCGCTGCCACCATTGAGGGTCAGGTTATAGTCCTGGGTGGAACCGGTCTTCTTGGCAAGCTTGAACCAGTCGAAGTTGGAGTTTCTCAGGTCTTCGTTCCAGCGTGGGAAGTTCACGGACTCCACGTTCTGGAACGACTTATAGTAGTCGTAGAATTCCGCACCGTCCATCATTTCCAGGTTGCCACGGTTCAAAGTGCTCAAACCAGCCTTGGCAGACAGTGAGATAGACATCTTTTCGTGTTTGGCTTGCTTGGTGGTAACAACCACGACGCCGTTGGCACCCTCAGAACCATAGATGGCTGTTGAGGCAGCATCCTTCAACACGGTCATCGTCTCGATGTCGTCAGGGTTGAGGTCGCCTGCACTGTTGCCCACGATGACTCCATCCACAACCCAAAGAGGAGCTGTGGCACCATTGATGGAAGTCTGGCCACGGATAATGATGGCTCCCGTAGAGCCAGGACGGCCAGAACCAGGAGCAACATAGACACCCGAAACCTTGCCGTTGAGCATGTTTTCAACGGTAGCAGAAGTGATGTCTTTCAGTTTTTCTCCCTTGATATTTGCCATGGCACCCGTGAGGCTCTCTTTCTTCTGAGTGCCGTATCCCACTACGACAACCTCTTCGAGCGACTCGGTGTCTTCCTCCAGTGAGATCTTCATGCCGTTGCTGGCTTTCACCTCAGTGTCCTTGAATCCGACATACGAAATCTGTAGGGTAGCGTTGGCGTGGGTATTGAGTTCAAACTCACCGTTCAGATCGGTTACGGCAGCCAGTTTGGTGCCTTTTACTTTCACACTTGCTCCAATGATTGGCTCTCCCGTTTTGGAATCGACAATCGTTCCCTTAATCTTTCCTGTTTGTTGTGTAACAGTCAGTAGCTCATTGGATGTTGGGTAGTTAGCGTATGCAGCATTTGCCGCCAGAATCGAGGCACAAACGAGCATACCTACCTTTAGATTTTTTGCCATACTTTGTTCTGTTCGTTCTTGCAGGCTTTTCAATTTAGATTCCGTTGTAAGCTGCTATTATAATATAAGGTGAATAGTCAGCCTGCATTTATCAGTTTTCGCACCTATATTAGTGCCTGCATAGATAAACTTCAAGGTTTAAAAGCTGATAACGGTTGCAAAGATAAATTAAATCTTTGAAAAAAAGCAAGTTTTTGCGATTTTTCTTTCGCATTGATGAAGATTTTATTAAAATTAACCTCAGTTCGGGATAAGAAATAGTGCCTAAAAAAGTTGGTAATAGACGGAAAGGGAACTATGGGATGGTGTCATGGGTTCAAGCTACATCTGGCTTGTAATGATAGAGGTGAGATTATTGCTTTTGTTCTCACTGGTGCGAACGTTAGCGACAAAGATCCAGTTATTCGGTAGTATAGCGCATCTTGGTGGTTACTGGTGGTTACCGTTCGATTGTTTATCTTGTTGCATCATACATTGACAAGTAAACTGAGGATGGGGTGATGTGGAGTCACCTCATCCTTTTGCCTTTTATAGCCAATGCTACTTTTCTTCCCTATTTTCCAAGAGACTTGAACATCTTGGTGATGCACTTTTTCTTCTGTTCCATGTTCGGGTGAACATAGAGATTAAGGGTTGTTGTAATATTGGCATGACCGAGCAGTACGCTTACGGTCTTGTAGTCGCAGTTGCTTTCAATGCAGCGTGTGGCAAAGCTGTGGCGTAGTCCGTGGTATTTCAGCCGAGGAATGTCAAGGCGTTTCATCAGCCGATGATAATAGTTGCGGTAGGTGCGTGGCTCTGTCGGTTTCTCCTCGTTGGTCAGTACATAGAAGTCTGTGTTTACCACCTTTTTCAGAGGTTTTACCATAGCCAGAAGTTCTTTGTTCATAGGTATCTCACGGCATGAGTTCTTGGTCTTTGGTGTGTTGATGACCAACTCAGTGTGCTTGCGTTCACCCTCCACAATGTAGATGCGCTCAATGGTACGGTTCACGGTTATTGTGCCGTTGTCGGTGTTGATGTCCGACCATTTCAAACCACAAATCTCTCCGATACGCAAACCTGTAGTCAGACTGATATAGATGCCGAGGTTGCGAAACGTGAAGTTCTGCTTGATGAAATCGAGAATCTTTTTATGGTGTGTCACCGTCAGCACCTCAATTTCCTTGTTGGTCTCTGTTGTAGGGTACTTGATGTCCCACTCGCAATAGCTCATCCACTCGTTCTTTACTCCGAACTTCATCACCATTTTCAAGACAATAAGGATATCCTTCACCGTCTTAATGCTTAGACCGCTATCCAGTTTCTGCAAAACGAACTCCTGCACAAGTTTCTCACTCAGAGCCTCACAATCGCCAAATGATGGCAGAATGTGGTTCTCCAAAACTAACACATAAGCAGCGTATGTAGACTGCTTAACGTAGCGTTGCTTGTCACTTTTCCAAGCCAACGCAATTTCTCTAATTGTTTTTGTTGTCATTTTAATCCTTAATTAAAAAGGTGTACATAATAATACATAATAATTAGAGAAAATAGACCTCCGAGGTCCCAAATCTCAGATTCAAGGAGTTTGAGGGGGAGTGGGAGAAGAAGACTATTGGTGAAATTAGCACTATAAAGAATGGACCATTTGGCAGTGTTCTTCATGCGGAAGATTATGTCGATGAAGGTATGCCAATTGTCACAACAGAGCATTTCAAAAATGGGAATCTGCCTCAATCTAAAAATGGCATTCCACAAGTTTCAGATGATGATTATTACAGATTAAGAGGCTATAAGTTAGAGAAAGATGACATTGTTTTCTCACGTGTCGGTTCCATTGACATAAACGCTCATGTAGAACAGTCACAGCAAGGATGGTTGTTTTCCGGGCGTGTACTTCGCGTTAGACCTATCAAGTCTGTCAATTCTCTTTGCTTACACTATATTCTGTCTACAGAGTCTGTTAAGCGAAGTATAAGAAATCGGGCTGTTGGTCAAACTATGCCGTCTATAAACACTCCTATATTGTCGAATACCAAAATCAACATTCCGCAATCGGTTGTAGAGCAAAAGAAAATCGCAAATCTATTGGCTTTACTCGACAAGCGCATAGCTATCCAAAACAAAATCATTGACAAGTTGCAGTCCTTAATCAAGGGAATTAGCAAACAACTTTTAATGAATAATCAGAATTGGAGAACTGTAAGGATTGGAGAGCTTCTGCGAATTGGTAATGGCAAAGATTATAAGCATCTTGGTATTGGTAAAATTCCTGTTTATGGTACAGGAGGACAAATGTTATTAGTCAATGATTACCTTTATGATGGAGAAAGTGTTTGTATTGGAAGAAAAGGAACAATAGATAAACCTATGTTTTTGAAGGGTAAATTTTGGACAGTTGACACATTGTTCTACACCTATGATTTCAAGGATGTATTACCAAAGTTCTGTTATTATCTTTTTCTACAAATCAATTGGAAATTATATAATGAAGGTACAGGAGTGCCAAGTCTATCCAAATCAACAATAGAAAATATTAAAGTAAAAATTCCATCCATAGAACAACAGCATAATATTTGTTCTGTTTTAGATTGTTATGAGCACAAAACTAAAAGTGAAGAACAAATTTTAGAATTATACCTTTCTGAAAAGCAGTATCTGCTTCGCCAAATGTTCATATAAACATCTGGCGGAGCAAGTATTGCTTCTGTTTTTGATAGCATTCTCCCAACAGGGTAGCTTTCCTTTCTTTCTCTGTAATGGCATTTAGCATTTTGGCTATAGCCTTTTGCTCTTCAATTACAGGAAAACGATGTTTGGTGTTGAAGTAATCTGTCATAGAGACATTCAACAGACCATGATTCCTTGCACCTTCACCTGCTATATCAGATAAACCTTTATGCCATTTTGTTGATTCGAAATAATAGGTAAGGTAATCTGAATCAACTATGGTTTCATTTATTTTGAAGCATATATAAAGAGTTGAAAGAACACCTTTATCATAATTATCCAATCGTTTGACGGCTCCCCAATCATAACCAGTAGAGTAGCTTCTGTTATAAGCGAACTCTCCTTTATGAAGCAAGTAATATCCCGTAAGATTTTCACTTGCAACTGATTTATTAAAGAAAGACTCTTGGTTAACTAAACCATATTGGGCAGCGATAGTTAACACTAATGAACACTTAGCATCCTTGTTCTTGGTAACAATGCGAGAGCAAAAGCTACTCAGCTTATAGGTTGTCAGCGGTTGTTTAAAACCTTTAATGCGACATATGGGGTATTCTTGATTTGGAGAACAAAACACCTGTTCTATAATCGCAACCTTTAACTTCTTCAAATCCTCAATGATTTTGCTTTGGATAGAGATACGTTCGTCAAGCAAAGAGAGTATTTTGCCAATTTTATTTTGCTCTTCTATATTTGCAAAATGCAGTTTTACTTTACTCAATCCTTCTTGCCCAATATTAAAATGTTGCGCACCTGCACCCATTGGAATTATTCTTTTGCGAGCAAACGGACTGCGTAACAAATAATTGAAGTATTGTGGGTCATATTCTCCTTTTTTCTTTCCACGAATAACAAAACCACCAAATACAGCAGTTTTATCATCCATATAAACATTCGCTCTACCAACATCCTCCAAAGTTTCTGAACTGCGTTGGAATAACATATCTCCTTTTTCAACAGAAAAGTCAGATAGTTCTTTCTCCGTTACATCAACAGAAGCCTTAATGCAATCATATGTAATGACTGCATTATTAAGAATGTCCATAACAGAAATGAACTTTATACCCTTGCCGAATTTGTCTGGTTTGGGGTTTAATCCATTCTTGAAATCAAGAAGTTCTGAAAGCCCAAACTCTTCCCATTCCCCGCTAAACTCAGGGAATCTGAGATTTGGGACATTGAGTTTCTTATGTTCGTTATTTATTGTCATTTTCATTTTTAATCCTTAATTTTAATTCACCAATATGGCTCTGTTACATACCAGTTTACATGGTAGTTACATGCCTGTTACATTGTTTTATTTGTCTACCAACTTGGTAGACAGATTCTGCTAGTCTGGCATTGGGGTTGTTACATTATCCACCTTTTGTAATTTTGTACCAGATTGGTACAAAAAATCAATTTGTGAAGAATAGAACAAATACCATTTGCGTATTTTATAGAGATTTGAGCATTTCATTACCCTTTTTTGAAATCCTTAGTCTCCTTTATATCAGAAAGTGTTGCTTCAATATCTTCAATTGTAGGCAACTGGCTCTGTATGTTTTCAGGCATGAGCTTAGACAACTGATATTCGGAGATGCCTATTGGCTGATTGGTCGATTCAAGAGCATATTGCGCCATCACATTGTTCTTGGTCTTGCAGATAAGCAACCCTATCGTAGGGTTGTCTGTAGGCTTCTTTTTTATATGATTGACTGCACTTACATATACGCCCAACTGTCCCAGATGTTCTGCTTTGAATTTCGTTATCTTCAGTTCTACGACGACATAGCAGCGCAGTTCCAAATGATAGAAAAGCAAGTCGGGATATAACGTATCTTCTCCTACTTGTAGTGGAACTTGACTCCCGACAAAAGCAAAGCCCGTACCCAATTCAAGCAAGAAGCGTGTGACATTTTGAGTAAGTCCCTGTTCCAATTCTCGCTCCCGATACTCACCGTCGAGTGTGAGGAAATCGAAATTATAAGGGTCTTTCAATGTTTGAGCAGCCAATTCGCTTTGAGGATTAGCCAATAGTCTTGTAAAATTATTCACAGCCTTTCCCTGTCGTTCATATAGATTCGTGTCAAGATAATTAAGCAGAACAGCACGGCTCCAACCATTTTCTACTGTCTTTTTCAAGTAGAACACGGCACGATTAACGTCCTTGCATTGCGATATGATATACAGATGATGCCCCCAAGGAACGGAGAAGAAAGCCTCCTCGCTTATTTGTGCAACAGGTTGTTGCATATTTACATCGTCTAATTGGGCAACAACTTGTTGCCCATTATATTCTCCTAATTTGGCAACAGGTTGTTGCCAAATTGTAATTCGCTGATAATAAAACTCATACCATTGGCGAATATACCTTAGATTTCTATAGGAGAAACCTTTCATATCAGGAAACTCCGCCATAAGTTCACGGCTCAATTCTTTGAGCCAGCCATCGCCCCAAGATGCAGATTTCTGCTTTTCGCAAATATCTGCACCCATACGCCAATAAAGGCGAAGCAATTCTGTGTTCACTTTGATTGCCGCCTTTATTTGTGCGCTACGTATATCTTTTTTCAACTGCGAGACCCAACTTTTGAACTCGCTATTGCTTGCCAATGTCATATTTGCCATATTCTATATCTTTTCAAATCTGCCACAACTTGTGGAAAGTTTACTCTACCAATCCCAACTCTTTCAGATAGCCCTCAATCTCCTTGTCAAGGTCAGCACGTTTTGCCTCCAGGTCCTTGATTTCCTTCATGACAGCATGAATGTCGATAGGTTCTTCTTCCTCGAACGTATCCACATAGCGAGGAATGTTGAGGTTGTAGTCGTTCTCAGCCACTTCTTGCAGTGTGGCAAGATGACTGTATTTTTCTATCTCCTTGCGCTCACGATAGGTATCAACAATCTTCTTGATATGTTGTGGACGGAGCTTGTTCTGTGTCTTGACCTTTTCAAACTCCTTGCTGGCATCAATGAACAGAATGTTGTCATCCTCCTTACGGCATTTCTTGAACACCAAGATGCAGGTTGGGATGCTTGTGCCATAGAAGATATTGGCAGGAAGTCCGATGATGGCATCCACATAGTTCTTCTTCTCAATGAGGAAACGTCGGATTACTCCCTCGGCATTGCCACGGAACAACACACCATGAGGAGCGACACAAGCCATTGTTCCACCTTCATTAAGGTGGTAAATCATGTGAAGAATGAAAGCGTAGTCGGCAGTCTTGCGTGGTGCCAAGCGTCCTGCCTTGCTGAAACGATCATCGTTGTTGAACTTATCGGCTGCACTCCATTCGGCAGAGAACGGAGGATTTGCTACCACAGCGTCAAACTGTGTATCGCCAAAAGCATCAGCCTCCAAAGTATCGCCATTTTCTATGCGGAAGTTACTGAACTTGATGCCATGAAGAAGCATATTCATACGAGCCAAGTTGTAGGTCGTAGGATTCTTCTCCTGTCCAAATATCTCGTTGGCATGACCAATGCTTGCAGCGCGGAGCAACAGCGAACCACTACCACAGGTTGGGTCATAGACATTGCGCAGACGAGCGTGACCGATGGTTACAATCTCTGCCAAGATACGGCTCACTTCCTGAGGAGTGTAGAACTCACCTGCTTTCTTGCCTGCACCAGCGGCAAATTGGCTAATCATATACTCGTAGGTATCACCGAGGATATCTATCTCTTGCGATGCTTCTACACCAAAGTCAATATCATCAAGTGCAAGAAGAACATTGCTGACCAAAGTATTCTTATCATCGGCTGTCTTTCCCAACTTAGGCGAAGCAAGGTCTATGTCAGAGAAAAGACCTCCAAAGTCTTCTTCGCTGTCCTGTCCGAGAGTACTGTCCTCAATACGCTTCAATGAGCGTTCGAGCATCGGCAGAATATTCTCCTTTTTCTTAATGCTCTCAATGACAGACGAGAACAAGAAACTTGGTTCAATGAAGTAGCCGATGTTCTCCAGGCATTCGGTCTTGACAACCTCCTGAAGTTCTTCTATATCTTCGTCTTTCTCCATTGCCCACAGTTCTTTAAATGTGACCTCATCATCCACTAATGCATCATTGGCGTGCTTCTCTATCTTCTCCGACAAATACTTGTAAAAGATAAAGCCAAGGGTGAAATACATGAAATCACTTGCCGACATATTGCCACGCAACTTGTTTGCGACTTCCCAAAGTTGGTCACGGAGTTTCTGTTGTAATTCTTCGCTCATATCGTTATTTCCTTTCTTTATTCCCAGCTAAATGTTTTTATAATGAAACGTAATTTATCGAGTATTCTTGTTAATGCTTTGCGCTTTTTTATCAGTCCCAAGTGTTTCTCTTTCAATGCCTCTTGTATGATTTCTGGCTGTTCTTTTTGCAAGTAGTCATACTCCGAGAGGTAATGATTGAGAACGGAAGCATCCAAATCCTCATCCTTGGCAAGCGTATTGACAGCATTGATACGTTCGGTGATGATGTAGTTGTTCAACCTTTCTTCAAGGTCGCTTGTACCATCAGCCTTTTGTTTGCGAGCCATGAAGTTGTCACGGTCATCATCCACATTCTTTTGGATAAAGCCGTCAATGAGCTTTGCCTTACTGCGAAGTTCGGCATCCTTTATCATTGTGTCGATGATGTGCTTGCGCTTCTCGGTATAATCCTCACTGTATGGATTAAGGTCTGCAATCAACTCCAATATATAGGCAACATTGATGATGTCGCTATGCAGAAGTTCCAAGCAGAAATCTATATCTCCCATACCAGTAGCTGCTTCTTGTTGAGGGTCTGGTTCGCCAACCATGCCGGGATTCTCCTCTGGTACTTGGTATGTCGTTGGTTGCTCTTTGTTTTGCACAGCAAACGAATCGTATATATCAAGATACTTGCTGCGGAAGTCCATAAACTGCTGTTCTGTCATTCCAAGGTCAGGAGCATCCTCTTCAAACTCATCATACACTTGTATCTCTGCGTGTTTTTTGATGATGTCACGGAACGCGAGGATAAACTGCTTCTTGTCGTTCTCACTCTGCAAATAGTCCACATAGTGCGGTTCAGGATAATGCTCCAAGAAGTTCTTTGTCAGTTCTTGATAGTGGGTTTTGACATCATCAAATGGTGGTCGCACAATATCTTCAAGATTATTGCTGTTGCTGAAAAGTTTGATGGACTCGTCCACATTGCTTTTCAAGTCACGGAAGCAAACCACCTTGCCAAAACGCTTCTTCTCGTTCAGCACACGGTTGGTACGGCTGAACGCTTGCAATAATCCGTGATACTCCATGTTTTTGTCAACATAGAGAGTGTTGAGTTTCTTGCTGTCAAAGCCAGTAAGGAACATACCGACAACCAAGCAGAGGTCAAGAGGCTTCATATCTGCCTTCTTTTTCTTCATGCGTAGGTTGATGTCATCGTAATATGCACGGAAGTTTTCTGTGGTAAAACTCGTTCCATACATATTATTATAGTCATCCATGATGGCTTGCAGCTCGTCTGCCTCGCCTGTGCTTTCGCTCACATAGCCGCCTGTGTTCATACCGGTCTGCTCATCGTCCTGACTACTGTTGGCAGCGTATGTGAAGACTGCTCCAATCCTTATCTTCGGATTGAGGCTCTTGAATATCTTGTAGTAACGGATTAGCATCGGCACTGACTGCACGGCAAACAATGCGTCAAACTCTCCATCGAATGTTGACTTATTGAAATTATTAAGGATGAATTTTGCTATCTCCGTCATGCGGTCTTGGTCGGCATTATCCACATCCTCATTGCCGTGGTAATACTCCACTAGGAAACCAAGCACGTTTTCATCAGCAATAGCGTCCTTTATCAAATACTTATGAAGACAGTTGCCAAAGATTTCCTTTGTAGTATGTCCGTCCACCGCATTCTCAACAAAGATAGGTGTGCCAGTAAAGCCGAATATCTGCGTGTTGTCGAAGAACTTCACGATATTCTTGTGACATTCTCCGAAATGGCTTCGATGACATTCATCGAAGATCATAACGATGCGAGAATGACGTATTTCCTCAATACGACTGCTATACCACTGCTTACTGACAGCGGCATTAAGTTTCTGTATGGTTGTTATGATAATCTTTGAATTGCTGTGCAGACGCTTCACCAACTCGTCTGTGTTGTCGGTGCTGTCAACGGCACCTGGCTCAAAGGCTTCATATTCGGCTTGCGTCTGCGTGTCAAGGTCGTGGCGGTCAACCACAAACATCACCTTATCCACATCGTCCAGCTCCGATACAAGTTGGGCTGCCTTAAAAGAAGTCAAGGTTTTGCCTGCTCCTGTTGTATGCCAGATATAGCCGTTGTCATTAGAGTTTTCCACACGGTCGAGAATTTTCTCCACGGCATAGAACTGGTAAGGACGAAGCACCATCAGACATTTGTCCCCCTCATGCAATACAATGTACTTGCCAATAATCTTACCCAACGTACACTTGTCGAAGAACACAGTGGCAAACTTCTCCAAGTCGTTGAACTTTACGTTGGCGGCATCAGTCCAGTTGAATGTGAACTTATAGCCACTATTCGGGTTGTTGGCGAAATAGCGAGTGTTCACACCATTGGATATGACAAACAACTGGATGTAATCAAACAGTCCATGAAAAGAAGTCTTGTGATAGCGTTGTATCTGGTTGTATGCCTGTTTCAGTTCCACACCTCTGCGCTTCAGTTCTATTTGAACCAAAGGCAGACCATTGATAAGTATCGTCACATCGTATCGACACTTCTTTCTACCCTCAACCGTGATTTGATTGGAAACTTGAAACTCGTTCTGACACCAGTGAGTGCGGTTCAAGAACTCTACCCATAGGCGTTCACCGCTTTCCAGTTCAAGAGGAAAGAGGTCACGCAGTTTCTTTGCCTTTTCAAAGCGAGTGCCACCTTCAAGATAGATAAGTATCTTTTCAAACTCTGAATCTGTAAATTCGGTACGACCCAATTCTTCCAATTTCTTCTTGTTGTGTTTCTCCAGCTGTTTCTTGAAATTGGCAGACAGGTTCTCCTCCTCTTCAATATGAACATACTCGTAGTTCATCTTTTGAAGAGTATCTATAAGTCCGTTTTCGAGAGCAGCTTCACTTTGTACTGGCATATCTTATCTTTTTTATCGTTACACTTATAAGAACAATTTATGCTCCTGTATTTATATTTGGCTATTGCCATTTCGCCTACAAAGATAACTGATTTTTACGAGAAAACACAATCACAGGGTTGTTTTTCTGCGTAAATAAGACAAAATTGTGCAATTGACTTGCTTTTTATCTGTTCAGACCAAAAATAAATGCCTTTATTATCTTGAGCCAGAGCTGTCAATGCCCCCAGTAGGAGCATTGACAGAAAAATACTTTTTTTATTCATATTACGCAATAAATAAACAATAAACTATCATAATTGTATCTTTACAGCCTTTCCATCATATTCCACGCTCTTGCTTGCCTGCATAGGCTGATCGCCAGCACCACTATTGGCACCAACCAGCACGATGTGGAACTTGCGATGCTGGAGCATTCCCTTATAGCTGCCCTTGCGTGGAGCGATGTTCAGGGTTCTGCCTGCTTCATTCCATACGAACTGGATTTCAGAGAACTTACCCTTCTCGTAGTTGTAGTTGTCGCCCTCGTCCTCATAGAGTGTAAATTTACCGTCTGCACCAGGATAAACACGGATTTCCAGTTCATCCCAAGGCTTCTCTGAACTATACTGCACTTCAGGACCGAATGGCAGGATGG
>ERZ869979.107-NODE-107-length-21985-cov-9.175005_pt1 | contig 21985 bp, 19 predicted proteins | sample MGYA00521269_ERZ869979 | MGnify/ENA primary metagenome ERZ869979 (study PRJEB32232, sample SAMN07284974) | human gut metagenome | biome: human-associated habitat; material: feces | host: Homo sapiens | place: Tanzania | collected 2014-04-05 ... | reverse complement strand
GACAATGAAGACCGACATACCACACGTGGTGAGCGATTCATGAAGAAAATCATGGATAAGGCGATTGCTGAGGATGTCGATGAAATCTATGTCACTATGTTCCCGACAGAGGAATTACGGAAGCTGGTAACGATGTTCGAGAAATTCGGTTTTTCTCATATAGCTGACAAGAAACATGAAGATGGTAGTAGCGAGTATGTATTGGTTAAGGATATGAGAACACAAGTCAACGACCTGATGCTTGACTATCCCTTTGTCAGGAAGGCAGGTTCTGGAAAGTATGTACTCTCTATCAATCCGGAATATCATACAAAACTGTTCCCGGATTCCATATTGAAAACAGAACAGAAGTATGACCTCATACAGGATGTATCGGAGACCAACAGTATCTATAAGATATATATATGCTGGATGCAAGGAGTCAAGGATTTGAAGAAAGGAGATAAACTTGTCATCTATCGCACTTCGGACTATCAAGGACCAGCCTCTTATCGCAGTGTATGTACATCAGTCTGCACCGTCTGCGAGGTAAAGACTATCCAGGACTTTACCAACGAGGATGATTTCGTTAAATATACCAATCGCTATTCTGTTTTCAACGAAAGAGAATTGAGAGGCTGGTATCGCACAAAGAACCACTTCACTGTTGTCAAGATGGTGTACAACATAGCCTTCACCAAGAAGGTAATCAATAAAGTGATGAAAGAGCAGGTCGGTCTGAACCCAAACTATTGGGGCTTCTTCAAGTTGACCGATGCGCAGTTTGACAAATTATTAGAATTAGGAGAAATTAATGAACGTTATATTGTCGATTAAACCAGAGTTTGTAGAGAAGATCTTTTCTGGCGAGAAGCAATATGAATACCGCAAGATTCTCTTCAAGCAAAAGGTGGATACCGTATATATTTACGCCAGCCGTCCCATCAGCAAGATAGTAGGTGAATTTAAGATAGACGAAATCCTTTGTGATACCCCGGAGAATATCTGGAAAGAAACCAGACGTCAGTCTGGCGTTACCCGGAAGTTCTTTGATAAGTACTACAAGGGAAGGGAGAAGGCTGTAGCATTGAAGATAAAGGAGTGTAAGGAATATAAGGAAGCAATTAATCCCGAGTCTTTGATTCCAAACTTCAAGGTTCCCCAGTCGTTCATCTATATAGAAGATAAGATTACTCCTCAAATCGAATAGGTCAAAAATCTGCGTCATCAGCGCAATCTGCGTGAGATTTAACACCTCAGACTGAGCAGGTCAACAATCAGTGTAAATCTGTGCAAGATTAGAGCCAGAAGCAAAAACTCCTCTAAAAATTTGGTAGTTTCATCAAAAACCCTTATATTTGCACTAAAAAAAGGAGATACAATTATGAATACAGCTACATATACATTAGATGTCCCTGCAACCGATATTTCTCTTTTCAAGTCATTGATTAAGAAATTCGGGTGGGTTGCCAAAAAACAAAAAGCCCCTAAGGCTTGTAGATTAGACAAGGCATTAGAAGCTGCAAAGAATGAAAAACTCTTTGCAACTAATGATTTGGATGAATTAATGAAGAGTCTTGCGGAATGATGAAATATACAGTTAAGTATTCCACATTGTTCAAAAAGTCATACCGAAAATGTATGAAGCGTGGTTGTGACGAAGAATTGTTTCGAACAGCAATCACCATATTGGCAGAAACTGGGTCTCTTCCAAAAGAGTATAAACCACATCCTTTAAAGGGTAATTACAAGGGATGTATGGAATGTCATCTTACCCCTGATTGGCTTTTAGTATGGAAGCAAAATGACAAGGAATTGATTTTGTTACTTGTAGATACAGGTACTCATCAAGATATTTTTGGTTGGTAGAGATAAAATAGTATAGCGTTTTACGGTTGTCGCTTAACAACCGCAATATCCCCATTCGAGTGGCGACTAGCGCAGAGCGATACTGTGAGGGGAACAAAAGAAATGATGAGGAGTGCTCTTGGACAAGCCTTCACCTTATAGGTAGAGTAAATCGAATGTAATATCATTAAGCTCGCTTGAATGTATTGCTGAGGTGCAGCCTATTTTATCAAAAAACAATTGTCAGCAACGAAAATTTGTAGATACCTACAGATTCATGGTTGGGTAGAGTTGTGTACTTTGTTTGGTGGTAAGGCTAAACAATTTGTATCTAATGATGATGCGACGGTAGTATTGATACCCTTGGATTCAACTTATAGTGATTATATAGTATTGATGGATAGGGCAATTTCTGATATAGCTAAACACAATAAAATCTCTGTTCTAGCATTGTTGGCAGAATTACTTAATCCTTCGGCAGATATATTGAAATGGCGCATAATAGACAATCAAACTGAATTAGGACAAATACCATTTGATTCTATGATAAGTTATATTAGTACCATTAAAAATAGTTTAGCAGCTGCTTTACAAGATACATTATCACCAAAGGTCTTTCATTCGATGGTGTTTACTAAAAATGTAAATGAAGAGTTATCTAATTGCTCATTTGGTCAAACGGAATTCGGAAGTTATATAATTAATGTTATTTGTCCTTTAGGTGAATATCAATACAATTTGTTTGATAATGATGTCGAAGAGCTTCCTTTATATAGAAAGGTTAATCTTAAGATGATGGAGTCTCTTTCTGTTATTAATCGTAGTGTTGCAGACGATAGTAATGAATTGGATGATTTCGTTGGTGAAGGAAAAGTTAGTGTAAATTTCCTAGACTCTATTACAAATATTATATCTGTAAATGAAGCCGCTCGTTTTGATATCAATGTTGTTAGAAGTAAAAATGTTCCGTTTCCTAATAATGCAGTGTCCAATGTTCAGGTTGATCATATTATCAATCAAAAGATAACGGATGTTGCAAATCGGTATCGTCCTCACGAGCCACAGAATGTAATGAAAACTGTTTATGGAAAAATTGAGAATATGTCGGGAAATGCAAATCCTGAAGATAGGGATATGCTAACAATTAAGTTGGTTACAATAGGTGATGACAATGAGAAACAACATATCGTTGTTATCTTAAACAATGCTAGATATTATGGAGTTGTTAGCGACGCTTTTGAGCATGGTCGTATAGTTCGTGTTTGCGGAATTTATAAAACTTCAGGTCGTAAGGGAATAATTGATGATGGAACTATAACTATTGCGGAATGAGTACCAGATTAAATTTGTTTTTTAACCCAGGACTTACTGCTTATCTGAAGCTAAAGGCTTGATAGCCTTGTTGTCGGAATGATGCGCCAGCCGACAAACAATCGCAACTCTGTTGCGTCAACCATCATCGGCAGCCCCTTGTGGGCACAGGCTTCGCTGACGATACCAAAACTCTGGCGGAGGCTATAGCGTAGCCAGCTACATCCTCTCGTTCCTGAGGAAAGAGAGGCTTGGTGAGATAGGTGGAACTCCCTTTGGGAGGGCACTGAAAAAGATGCCTATTTTGGGAAAACAAATAAAAATCCAGTCAGCTTCAATACTTGTGAGCAGTTTTCAGACGGACAGATTTTAAATCTATTCTGCCTGACACAATGGCTTAGATAGCTTTATAACGACTTACAGAGGGTTATATGAGGGCATATTCATGAGGATATCCTCTCTCTTATGCTTTATGCATTAATTTGATGATTCTTTTGACATTTGCAGCGAAAATAGTCAATGCGCCCTGCATTTCCATGCACGACAAACCATATGACAGAGCTCTATCATATCCAAGGGTATTCTTAAGTTCCGAGTTCTTGGCCTCTATCTTGTATCGTTTTCTCTGAAGTTCTTTGAATGCATCAGATTCCTGAAATTTGAGCTGTTCAATCTGCTCATCAGTTTTAATGGTTACATGATAAGTTCTTGATTTTGCTCCAGGTTTATAGCATCCATCACGAAGAGGGCAAACCTTGCATTTATCGACATCGAAGAAATATATGAATTTTGCATTCCTATGTCTATTGTCGTTTATGCGATTTTTCCTTTCCTTGTATAATGCCATATGGCCTGCAGGACAAACATATAGATTGGCATCTTTGTTATATTCAAAGTTCAGCTTGTGCTGACCATTGCCATTTACAACAGGGTTAAGAGGTGCTGCCAACTTTATATTTTTAGATTTTGCTAATTCGAGATTACTTTTAGCGGAATAGGCTGTATCTGCAACGATATTCTCAATCTGCATACCAGCAGATTCAGTCTTTTCTATAAGTTCTGGCAATTGTGGACCATCGCCCTTTTCTCCAGAAGTAACGGTAGCTGCGGTGATAATTCTTTCATCACTCATTGCTATATGCGTCTTATATCCAAAGAATGATGAATTTGCAGTCTTATGTCCAGTACGAGCATCCTCGTCTTTTGAAATTATGCCTCGTGCCTCTGCGTCAGAAATGGTTTCTTTCAGCATATTGAGACGCTCCTTGACTGCAGGCATATTGGCAGTTGCAGCGTCAGCTTCTACTGTAGCAACAATCGCCTTGGCTGCTTTCATAATAGAAGAATACTTCTTCTCTTCTGGAAGCTCTGGCAACACCATATTGTCATCTACAGAATTTACGACTTTGATTACGGTCTTGCAATAGTACTCCAAACTCTTTGCAGCACTAATAGGGTTGGAACGAGAATATGTATGGGTAGCATCAACAATGACGGTTTTAGACTTGAGGACACCTACTTCTATAGCAATAGAAACTGTCTTTTTGATGAGCAGATCCAACAACTCCATATCCTTCAGGCGAAGTCGACGGAATTTGGTCAAGGAACTAGGATTTATCAAGTTTGTCTCCTCAGGAGTTAATCCTAAGAAGTACTTAAATGACATATCATAGCGGGCACGTTCAACAACATCAACATCAGATATGTTATAAATCACCTTCAACAGGAGATACTTGAACATACGGATAGGACTCTCTGCCGTACGCCCATTGTCATGACAATACTTATCCTGTAATTCCTGGTATACGAAACTAAAGTCCACCAGGTCATTAATCTGGCGGAGCAGGTTGTCTTTTGGTATAATCAAGTCATACAAACTTGAATAATCACTGAATGATATGGTCTGTTGTTGCTCTAGCATAATCCTTGTATTTTCCTACAAAGATACAAAAAATATTGCACATATGCAACTTTTAGGGAGGCTATTTTAAAAGCAGAATGTTAAACTACCATAACCCCAAAAGGGACTTTTTCAGTGCCCTTCTTTGGAAAGGGAGACGGAGGGATTCGAAAAAATCTTATTTTTAAGAACAAAAGATAAAACAATGAATATAATCAAAACTGAAATTGCTGGCGTCCTCATTATAGAGCCACGCCTCTTCCGTGACTCTCGTGGCTACTTCTTCGAGAGCTTCAGCGAGCGAGAGTTTTAAGAGAAGGTTGCCCCAATCCTGGGACACGGTGTTCACTTCTGCCAAGACAACGAGACTATGAGCAGCTATGGCGTGATGCGAGGTCTGCACTTCCAGCGTCCACCTTATACCCAAAGCAAGTTGGTACGCTGCGTAAAGGGTAGAGTCCTCGATGTAGCAGTAGATATTCGCAAAGGTTCACCAACCTATGGCAAGCATGTGGCTGTAGAACTGACAGAAGACAATCATCGCCAGTTCTACATTCCAAAGGGCTTTGCTCATGGTTTCGCAGTCCTCTCTGAGACAGCCGTCTTCCAATACAAGTGTGATAACTTCTATCACCCAGAGGCTGATGGTGGCATCTCTATCTTGGATGATTCCCTCGGTATCGATTGGAAAATCCCAACAGAGCATACCAATCTCTCAGAAAAAGATACAAAGCATGCGATGCTGAAGGACTTCGATTCTCCTTTCGATATCAAGGTGGATTTATACAAATAATGCTTCTGACGGATTTTTTAGCTCATTTGATGTCTATGTTTCTAATGGATTATAAGATATAGATGATGCAATATCAGAATAATATAAACATTAAAACTAACCAATAAAATGAAAGTATATTATTTAAATAGAGAACGATTCTCGAAAGGTGATACAAAGATTGCTTTTGAATTCGCAAAAAAGTTAATTCTAGAGAATCCTAATTTGAAGATTCTAACATTCTTAGTTTATCAACAAAGACAATATGAGGCTTTTTTGTCAGAAATGGGTTTTACAAAACTGCATTATAAAAATCATGGGTTTGTTGCCAAAAACGGAGTTCGCATTCAAATACATACAATAAAAACGTATAATCCTGATTATCAATTTGTAGGCTCCCCTCAACACGAAGTATTAATAGCTGTGGGTGTTCCTCCAAAAGAGTTAGAAAAATATGAGGATAAATCAGATATTTATGCGTGTATTGTGATACCTTGGCTCTTGGATGAAAATGTAAGTTTTTTGAATCTCCATGAGGCAATAAATATAGAAACAAACGAGTCGGTCGCGACTAATTATAACATAGATCAGAGAGTGGTTAATGCGATTAATTGGTTGAAAGCAACCTCTTATCCAAATGAAGGTTATCACCATCCGAATGACGAAAAGAGATTACAAGAAATGTCAAATGCATTGGCTCATTATAGTGTCCCTTTGGATTATGATTCGGTAATTTATTGTGGAATGCATAATGGATTGTTACCTTCAGCATCAAGGCAAACTGCTAATGCTTTTGTTAAAGCGCAACAACGCAAGTTCCCAGTAAAGGGTGAGCATAATTATCCTTTTTATAAGAGGATGATGGAAACAAAAGAACATTAGTATTACAATTAAAGATATCAATATAAACATAACCAAATGAGACTACGAAAGATAAAAATACAAAACTTCCGCAAACTGAATGATGTCGAAATAAATTTAGGTGATGCGACATTCCTTATTGGTGCTAACAATGCAGGAAAATCAAGCACACTGGATGTCATCGAATATTTGGTTACGGATAAGAAACTTGATAATAGTTGCCGTTCTAGATATTTAGAGGATGGTGAGGAGTTGACCAAAACGGAGGATGTTATTATCGAAGGTTGTTTTGATAATGTAGATGCCACAATTGTAAATCAGCGTGGTTTCAATTCTTCTCGACTTAATAGCTATCTGGATGAGAACGGTAATGAAAAATATTCTTTCAACTATCGTGTGCGTCTTACTGCTGATGGCAAGAACCATCGTGAAATCCAAATGCACGAGCAAAAGTTGAAGGATGAGTTCGTGGATTGTAAGAAGTGGCAAGATTTCATAGATAAAGGTGTAGATGCTGATGTTTTTTCAGATGTTGGAGACTTGAACCATACATTATTGGCAAAGGAAAGAAAAGATTTGGAAGACAACTATCCAATGTTGTTTGAAGTAGAGGAAAGCAACGGGTGGTTTGAGAATCCTGGTGGTATTCCAGGAAATGTTCTTTCCAAACTTCCTCGTTTTTTGAAAATCAAGGCTGATGTCCTTGCCGAGGAGATGGAAGCTTCTAAGTCTGGAACCTTGCATGGTTTGCTTTCGTATATGTTTGATGATGTTCGTAAGGGTTCCGATCATTATAAGAAGGCTGTAGAAGAGTTGCAAGAATTAAGTAGGGAGATGGATCCTACTGATGAACATGGTGCGTTCGGTCAGTTAATGAGAGATCTGAATAAGACAGTTGATGATGTATTTCCTAAGGCAACCATTAATATTGATACAGATCTTACTAAGGCAGAATCATTAAAACCTATTTTTGGAGTAACGATTAGTAGTAATGTTACAACAGATGTTTTACACCAAGGAACAGGACTTATTCGTTCAGCTGTTTTTGCTCTTCTCCGTTTTGATAAACAACGCAGAGAGCAATTCTCAGAAACTGACGAGCGAGGACTTATTATTGGTTTCGAAGAACCGGAATTGTTCTTGCATCCTAATGCTGCAGAAAATATGCGTAGGGTAATCTATGAATTGGCCGATTCTAATAGCCAAATTATAGCAACAACTCATTCTCCTTACATGATAGACTTGTCTCAAAAGCCCAAGCAAGTACTGAACAGTTATACATTAGGTACTAATGATTTTACGCAAGTAGTAGCGTTTAACCTTTCTGATGCCTTTCAAGAAATCCAAGATGATGACAAAGTACGAGTCAAGATGATTCAGAAGATAGATGATTATGTAGCACGGGTGTTCTTTGCTCAAAAAGTAATCATTGTTGAAGGTGATACTGAGGATATAGTTTTTAAGCGTACCATAGAAGTGATGCCTGAGGAAGTTAAAAAGGTAGTTAGTTCTGATTATCAAATAATCAAAGCCACAGGAAAAGCGACAATGATTTCATTCATCAGATATTTAAAGGCATTACATGTGAATTTATTTGTTGTTCATGACGAGGATAGCGAAACTCCTGGTGCAGAGGTTATGAATGCTCCGATTTTGGAGGCATTAGGTAACGATTCTACCAAAAGATTAATGATGCATAATTGTGTGGAAGATGAGCTTGGTTATCCGGCACCAAATAAAGATAAACCTTTCACGGCTTATAAATATGTCAAGGAATGGAATTTCTGGGGTGATGTACCAGAAAAATGGAAAAACAAGATGAGGATTGTCTTTTCTGATTTTGCTGAAAAATTATGAGCGAAGAATAATACAATGAATTGCTGAAAGTCTACACAAAAGAGGCTTTGGCAAGCATGATAAAGGCAGATATACGCACCAGGTTCCCTGAACCTTATGCCAGTATGTATTGCCAGCAGTTTGATAATTTCAAGAATGTTGCAGATTTCTTTGAATTCGCAGCAAAGTTAATGAGGAGACAATAATAATATAACTAGTCTTTTCTTTTTGCTGATTCATATAAATAAGGCTTAATGTTAGGTATAGAATGCATCGCAACAAGGCGGTCCCATCCCGTACAATATGGCGAAGACCTTTGATGGTCCGCCAACCTTATAGCGTAGCGGTTCCGAGCACCGGAGGGCGGTTACATCCCTAATCCCTATGGTAGGGATTTAGGGCTTGGGTATAGGGTAAGGACCCTCCCGCTGGGGAGGGACAGGTGGGGCAAAAACAGCACTGAGGGCGGTTACATCCTCTCGTCCCTGAGGGAAGAGAGGCTTGGTGAGAAAGGTGGAGCCTTCTTTAATGGTAAAGAAGGACGGGATGATTTTAGAACAAGGTAAGTAAGGTTTCATATAAATATAGATGACTATGTTGGCAATCAAAGATATAGCATTCGCACTTACTTCGAAGGAAATATCCATGCGAAGGTACTGGAGCCTTTGCTTTAAGGCAAAGTGCTCAGTTCTGATTTTGATAAAGTCAAGAAGATAGCTGTGGAATGTATGAAAGACTATATTTCTCTGTTGTTATGTTTGGCATTGCTGATAAAGATAGTTTCAAGACTTTAATTGCAAGAACAAAGGATGAACTTCAACGTGATGCTTATCACAGAATTCCAAATTTGAAAGAGGGGCTTAGTTATGATAAAGTCTGTTCTTTACGATGAATAAGTCGCATAATCCGACAAGGTGTCGTTAGAGTCGCAAAGACCATTAAAGAATAAATTTTAGAAAATAAAACAATATTCGGTAGGCGAAGCACCACTAGCATTTTTTTATAAGCTACTTTTCGCTTTTGGTGTGGAGCCTGCCTCTTTAATTAGCGGTGTACAATGTGTGATGATATTCAAATTATAATCATGGCCGGCGGCATTGGCAGCCGCTTCTGGCCAATGTCAACCCCCGATTACCCAAAGCAGTTCATTGATGTGATGGGTGTCGGCCGTTCCCTCATTCAATTGACAGTAGATAGATTGAAGCCAATCTGTCCTGTCGAGAACATGTGGGTAGTGACAAACGAGAAATACATTCGCATTGTCAAGGAGCAAATCCCTGACATGCCAGTCGATAACATATTATCAGAGCCGGAGGCTCGCAATACTGCTCCATGTATCGCTTATGCCTGCTGGAAGATCCAAAAGAAGCATCCTGATGCCAACATCGTGGTGACACCATCCGATGCCCTGGTCATCAATACCTCGGAGTATCAGCGAGTGCTCAGCAAGGCATTGAACTATACTTCCGATAAGAACGCCATCGTTACCATCGGTATCAAGCCAAGCCGCCCAGAAACTGGTTATGGCTATATCGCTGCAGCAGAACCAACATCCGTAGATGAAATCTACAAGGTTGAGGCTTTCAAGGAAAAGCCAAACTTGGAAACAGCCGAGCAATACCTTGCTGCCGGCAATTACTATTGGAATGCCGGAATCTTCGTATGGAACATCGATACCATTAGCAAGGCAATCCGAACCTTCCAGCCAAACCTTGCCAGCATCATGGACGAGATGGCTCCTTCTTTCTATACCGAACAGGAGAAAGAGGTGGTCGGCAAACTCTTCCCAACCTGCGAGAAGATTAGCATCGACTATGCCGTAATGGAGAAGTCGAAGGAAATCTATACCTTGCCAGCCGAGTTCGGCTGGAGCGACTTAGGCAGCTGGGGCAGCCTCCGCACCTTGCTTCCACAGGATGAGGCTGGCAATGCCAAGGTAGGCAAGGACATCCTCTTGTATGAATGCAAGAACTGTGTGGTTCATGCAGCCGATGAAAGGAAGGTAGTAGTTCAAGGCTTGGATGGCTATATCGTAGCTGAGAAGAATGGGCAACTGCTTGTCTGCTCCTTGAAAGAAGAACAGAAAATTAAAGATTTTGGAAAATAATTTATGTCAAATCAAACATCAGATAATAATAAACGAATAGCGAAGAATACTCTGCTCCTTTATGTGCGGATGCTCTTTACAATGGCAGTGAGCCTTTTTACCTCACGAGTCATTTTAAATACATTGGGAGTAGAAGACTATGGAATATATAATGTGGTAGGAGGAATCGTTACCATGTTCTCTGTACTTAGTGGTTCTCTCTCATCATCAATCAGTCGCTTTATTACATTCGAATTAGGCAAAGGTAACATTGAAAGGTTAAAGACGATATTCTCTACAGGTGTGAATATCCAGTTGGGTATGTCTGTTTTGATAATCATTATTGCCGAAGCCGTTGGTATTTGGTTCTTGAATACCAAGATGAATATACCAGCTGATAGAATGGTTGCTGCCAACTGGGTGTTCCAATGTGCTATCCTCACATTTGTACTCAATCTTTTGAGTGTGCCTTATAATGCTGCTATCATTGCTCATGAAAAGATGTCGGCTTTTGCATATATCAGCGTCGTTGAAGTCTCATTGAAATTGATCATTGTTTATATGCTTATGATTTCACCATTCGATAGATTGAAAACCTATGCTGTTTTATTACTCTTAGTGGGAGCTGTTATCCGATTCATTTATGGCTACTATTGTAAACGCCATTTCGAAGAGTGTACCTATCATTTTGTCCTCGACAAGCCTGTATTAAAAGAAATGACAGGGTTTGCAGGATGGAATTTCTTAGGTAATGGTGCTTATATGCTGAATACTCAAGGAATAAATATTCTAATGAATTTGTATTTTGGTGTTGCTGTGAATGCCGCTCGAGGAATAGCAACTCAGGTAGATGCCGCTTTGAAACAGTTTGTTAACAACTTCACCACAGCAGTCAATCCACAGATAACTAAGTCGTATGCTCAAGGCGATCTGGATTATATGCATAAACTTGTATGTCGTAGTGCAAAGTTCTCTGCTTTCTTAATGCTATTCTTTGCGATACCAATCATCTTGGAAACGCATAGCATTCTAACGATATGGCTGAAAACGGTACCGGAATATGCTGCTATATTTTTACAATTGATAATTATTTCATCCTTTGTGGATACGGTTTTAGCTAATTCTTTGGTGACTTCGATGTTTGCAACAGGCAACATAAAGAGATACCAAATCATCGTCACAATCGTAGGATGTCTTGTCTTTCCTTTCTCATGGATAGCATTTCAACTAGGATTTCAACCAGAGATTGCTTATGTTCTTTACTTTGTCATTTATACAATCTTACTTGGAGTGCGACTATTCTTGTTAAAGGATATGGTGAAACTTCCTGTTATGATGTATGTGCGTGATGTCCTATATCGGGTTCTTCCTGTTATGATAATCAGTTTTATCCCACCGATGATAATACGTTTTTCAATGCAGGAAGGGTTGATGAGATTGATATTACTTTGTTTGGTTAGTACAATCGTTACGTCTATCGTAGAATACCTACTAGGTTTTACAAAAAATGAACGTAAGTTCATTATCAATAAAATAAACAATAAGAATATTAAGGATAAATACTTAAAGATGAAAGAGTTAGTAACTAAAATGGGGGGGGTAAAAAACGATAACTCCTACCCGCTTTCTTATGCTTTCTGTTTGTGTTATAACAAACAAGTGTATAACTATAAACAGGAGGCATGGCGATGAAGATATACAATTTGAGAATAGAGCGCAAAGAGGGTATGTCATACTTGATTTGCGATATGGAAGCTAAGTTCACAGAAGTTAAGACCGTTTGGTATTCTGTTCATCAGGAATATGAAGACTGGTTAAATACAGATGTATATGACTCATTTTTAATTGCAGCTTTGTATCCTGCAATGTACTATAAAGAGGATATCGTCATTGAAGGAAATGTTTCTGAACGTCTGTTTTTCAATGTAAAGAACTATGTTCAAGACATTATTCGAGCTTTTCACCCAGAGTTCAGAAAGGCTGATGTAAAGGTTCAGGGTTTTTCAAATCCACAGCAAATAGCAAAAAATGTGGGTACGGGATTCTCGGCAGGAGTAGATTCTTTCTCTACCATTTATGACCATTTAGAACGGGAAACTGATGACAACTATAAGATATCATCATTGTTCTTTTTCAATGTTGGTTCACATGGTGGAGGCGGTGAGATTGCCCGCCAGCGTTTCTTGAAACGATTTAACTATCTGAAATCATTCCCAGAAAGCAAAGGCTTACCTTATATCGGAGTAGATTCCAATTTGTTTGATTTCTATTTGAAGCCATGGGAATATCAGGCGGGAGCGTTCCTGCGTGCATCTGCTATTCTGTTGTTCCAGAGAAAGGTATCCAAGTACTTTGCATCTGGTTCCAATTCATATTGGGAATTGATGTATTTTCCTTTCTCTAAGAGAACGGAGTATATGGAAGTGACCTTCTATGATGTATATGTCAATACGCTGCTCTCTACAGAATGTACAGAGATTATTGATGATGGAAATCAATATAGCCGAACACAGAAGACTGAGTTGATTGCAGATTATCCTCCAGCTCATCAATATCTGAATGTATGTGTTGATCATGCGGATGATTATCTTTCAGCACAGAACTGTTCTATATGCTCCAAGTGTTTGAGAACATTGATTACTTTGGAGTCGTTGAATAAGTTGGAGGCATTTTCAAAGGTATTCGATATTGAGAAATATAAAAAGATAAGTTATAAATACAAGTGTGAGTGTCGTTTATTATATGAAACAGATGAATATGCCAAGGATAATGTAGATTTTGCCATAGCTCATGGCAATCCAATTCCTTCCTATGCAGAGGCTCGACTTTACCTTCTCCCTTCTCATACAAAACATTTTGCAGGTAGAGTGTTAAGAAAGGTAGCAAAAATAACTCATTTGAGATAGAACGGATATGGCTTTAGATAATGCTTCAAACAATAAGCGTATAGCTAAGAATACAATCCTTCTCTATTTTCGAATGTTTGTGATGATGGCTGTCGGCTTGTTTACAAGCCGCGTCATCCTCGATGCTTTAGGAGCATCAGACTATGGTATCTATAATGTAGTTGGAGGTTTGGTCACTATGTTCTCAGTCTTGACGGGAGCGATGTCCGTTGCCACAAGCCGATTTCTCACCTTTGCATTGGGAGTTGGTGATAGAGATCAGTTGAGAAAGACTTTCGTAACGGCAGTTAATATCCATTTATTGATAGCTGCAGTTATGATTGTTATTGCTGAGGTTGCAGGTATTTGGTTTTTGAACAATAAACTTAATATTCCTGCTGAACGTATGGAAGCAGCCAACATCGTGTTGCAATTTTCCATCGCTACCTTTGTTATCAACCTTATCAATGTACCCTATACTTCGTCTATCATCTCTCATGAGCGTATGGGCATTTATGCCTATTTTACGTTATATGATGTGTTCGTTAAGTTACTCATAGTATATGCATTATATGTATCACCTATTGATCGACTGGTGATTTATGCACTTTTGCTGTGTTTGGCAAATTTGACAACGCAGATTATTTATTGGATATATTGTAAGCGAAAGTTTGAAGAATGCAGATATTCCTTCTGTTTGGATAAAACCTTACTGAAGAAAATGTTTGGCTTTATCGGTTGGGCATTTTGGGGAAATGCAGCAGTAGTGGCAAAGGACCAGGGAATGACCTTGTTGTTAAACATATTCTGTGGTACACTTGTAAATGCAGCTCAGGGAGTGGCGAACCAGGTCAATGCGATGGTCAATCGCTTTGTTACCAACTTTATGACTGCCGTAGAGCCGCAAATCACCAAGCAATATGCTGCTGGTGAATATGAGTCGATGAATAAACTCATCATCCGCAGTACCAAGTTTTCTGCTTTTCTCATGCTCCTGTTGATAGTACCTATTATTGTGAATATAGATGATCTCTTGGGATTATGGTTGGTAGAAGTTCCTCTTCATACAAGTAGCTTTGTCTCGCTCATTCTCTTCTATTCTTTTGTGGATTGCTTTACAACAGGATTGATAACAGGAATCTTGGCAAATGGAAAGATTAAGATATATGAGATAGCATTGACTATCATATATGCTGTTAATATAGCATGTGCTTATGTAATCTTAAAGTTAGGTATGTCTCCAGAAGCACTTTATAGTTTGCTTATCTTCTTTAAGGTAATTGTATTTGTTACCCAATTGATACTTGGAAGAAAAATGTTCGCTCTTCCGTTAGGAGTTTATATACGTTCGATGTTGAGATATGTTTTGCCGGTATTAACATTAGGTATTATACTAATTTTCATTCCTTGGCATCTGTTTGAAAACATGATTGCTAGAATGGCAAGTTCTGTTGTTATGGTTGAGACAATTCTGCTATCATCGGTAATGCTTATAGGTTTAGAGGGTAATGAACGAGCTTTTATATACAATAAGGTGAAAGAAATAACCAAAAAGATAAAGAAATAATGGGAATAAAAACTAAGTTGAAGCATGCGATTTCTTTTTTGCTTCATGGAGAGGCCAAGCCTATTTACGCTAATATTCACTATCTTGCCCCTAATGAACATTTAAAGGGCAAAAAGATAGTAATTACTGGTGGAGGTAGAGGCTTGGGATTTGCTATGGCAAAGAAATTTGTATCAGAAGGAGCTAAGGTCTTGATAGCTGGACGTAATGAACAGACATTGAAACAAAGCGCATTAGAGATCAATTGCCTATATCTGCCTTTGGATGTTCAGGATACAACTTCATTTAAGGAGTTTATCGACAAAGCTGACAAAATGTTAGGAGGTATTAATTGCTTGGTTAACAATGCTGGTATATCGCTCCATGAGGAAGGATTCTTAGCTGTTTCACCTAAGCAGTTCGATTCGCAGGTTGATACGAATTTAAGAGGATGCTTCTTCTTAACCCAGGCTTTCATTGAAAAATGTAATGAAACTCATGTAGAAGGAACAAAGAATATCCTCTTTACTTCATCTGAAACTAGCATGACTGTTGATGAGCGACCTTATGGCTTGACGAAAGCTGCATTGAATAGTTTGGTTCAAGGACTGGCTTATCGTTATGTGAACGAAGGTTACAGAATTAATGCCGTTGCTCCCGGTGTTACCGTATCAGATATGGTAGGAGGAGATGCCAATGGCGATTTGCGTTATGGTAATATTACTCATCGCTATTACCTGCCAGAGGAAGTTGCAGAAGTTGCCACCTTCCTCCTCTCTGATGCTTCAAACTGCTTGAATGGTCAGATATTGGTATGTAATGAGGGAAAAACAATTAATGCACGTTGGAAATAAATTTAAAAACATGGAATCAAAATTTAAATATACCAATGAACGAAATGTTCAGATTGTAATCGCCTTATTGAAGGCTCATGGTATTCATCGGGTGATAGCTTCACCTGGAACAACCAATATGACCTTTGTGGTTAGTATCGAAAATGACCCATGGTTTCAGATATGGTCATCTGTAGATGAACGCAGTGCTGCGTATTTAGCTTGTGGTATGGCTGCGGAGACCGGAGAACCTGTAGTTATCAGTTGTACTGGTGCTACAGCTTCCCGAAACTATATGCCAGGATTGACGGAGGCATATTATCGCAAACTACCTGTTCTTGCCATTACTTCAACTAGAGGTAATCACAAAGTAGGTCATTTGATAGATCAGCAAATCGATCGCCGAAACATACCAAATGACATTGCTATGGAAAGTGTAACTATACCAATGGTCAAAGATTCTGAAGATGAACGTTATTGCGAGATTGAGGCAAACAAGGCTATGCTGGCTTTGACATTGAATGGCGGTGGCCCTGCACATATCAATATGTACACAAGATATAGTAAGGATTTTAGTGTAAAAGAGTTGCCACACGCAAATGCGATTTATCGTCATACTGTTTTTGAAAAGAAATGGCCAGAACTTCCACAAGATGGAAAAATCATGGTTAGAATAGGCTCTCATGCAGATTTTTCTGAGGAGTTAACCCAGGCAGTAGATGCATTCTGTGCAACCTATGATGCCATCGTATGTTGTGATCATACCAGTGGCTATCGTGGTAAATATGAAGTTCATTCACAAATACTTTGTGGTCAAAACCAGTGGTCTTCTTCTTTGACAAAGGCAAATTTAAGTATTCATATAGGTGAAGTGTCTGGTGATGGTTTTGCATGTTCTGCAAGTCATGTTTGGCGAGTTAGCCCAGATGGTGCACTTCGTGATTCTTTTGGAAACTTGCGGAGAGTATTTATGATGCCAGAGATAGAGTTCTTTAAGCACTATGCTAAGGAAGGAGCTTCTCATCATGAATATTTGGATAGCTTGAATCAGGAAGTTGAGAGTGTAAAAGCACAAATCCCTGAGTTGCCATTTAGTAATATTTGGATGGCACAACACATGGTTGATAAAGTTCCTGCAGGTAGTGAAATCCATTTTGGCATATATCATAGTCTTCGTTCATGGAATTTCTTCAAACTCCCTGCTGGCATTCAAGCTAAATGCAATGTAGGTGGTTTTGGTATTGATGGCGGCGTCTCTACAATGATGGGAGCGTCTTTTGTTCATCCCGAAAAACTGTTTATTGGAGTATTTGGTGACTTAGCTTTCTTTTATGATATGAATGTCGTTGGTAATCGTCATGTAGGTAATAATGTCCGCATTATGCTTATCAACAATGGTAAGGGAAATGAGTTCCGAAATTATCGCCATCCTTGCGCATTCCTTGGCGATGAGGCTGATGAATATATTGCTGCTGCTGGTCATTATGGAAATAAATCTCATAAATTGGTAAAGGATTATGCTACAGATTTGGGGTATGAATACCTTAGTGCAAGTAATAAAGAAGAGTTCCTTGCAGTTGTTGACAAGTTCTTATCATCAGAAAAGAATGAGAATCCAATTTTGTTTGAGGTCTTCACTGAGACTGGGGATGAAAGTAACGCCCTAGAGATGTTTTGCAACATAGTTGTGGATCCTAAGTATGTTGCTAAACAAGCGATTAAGGGTGCCGTAAAGCAAGTCTTAGGCGATGCAGGCGTAAAGGCGGTAAAGAAAGCGTTGGGGAAATGATGTGAATAAACAAAAAAACTCCCCATCTGTTTTCAGATGAGGAGCATTTTCTAGAGATGGAAGTCGATTTCCTTAAGCCACTTCTTGACATTAAAGCAAGGACAGCTCTTGCGAACCCAGGGGAGGTCGCAATGGCCTAGAATCTCGGCATCGGGATAGTCGAGGGCGAGACCGTAGAGGAGGTCTTCCAGAGATTCCTTCTGGGCTGGAGTGCGAGTGTCGGCAGGCTTGCCTTTCTCGTCGAGACCACCCTCGTAGCAGATTCCGATGCTATGGGCGTTGTAGTGGCGGGCGTGAGCACCCTCCTCGCTTTCTGGACGGCAGGGATAGACCACGCCATCCTTCGTAATGTAATAGTGGTAACCGATGGAATGGAAACCACGGGCCTTGTGACAGGCTTCCAAGGCTTCTACAGGGAAGTCCTGGTTTACACGTGTGGCACTGCAATGTACTACAATCAGATCGATTTTTCTTGGATTCTTCATTGGATTTCTTTGGATTATTAAGAATTAATGTTTGTGTCCCACAGATAACACAGATTTTCGAATCCTTGCGGAGTTTTTACTGTGGGAGAATTAAAAATATCACTTGCAGCTCTGCACACAGACGGCAGAGGCGATGGCAGTAAGTACTGTAATGATAAGATTGATGATCTTCTTGATGGTTTCTTTTCTCATAGGCTGATGATTTACTAAAACTTGATTCTACTGAAATGTTCATAACTAGGGAAATATCCTAAGAAGGAAGCTATATGACCCAGGCACCCGTGCAGAGCTTGCTTTTGATGATTGTTGCAGATGATTCCTGCCTCTTGATGCTCTCGGAATGCCCCTGACGCCATACGGCTCCCTTCTATCGGATGATGCGATTAGCGGCTAAAAATCTACGTTGTCGCCGCCTTCATCTGTAGAACCGCTATCCGTGGTTCCGCTGCCACCAGTCTGGCTGCCACCGCCGCCTGTCTGGCTGCCACCACCAGATGGGTTGTCCTTGCCGGTATCATCCGGATTACCTGGATTCCCCGGATTCTCTGTTGCAGGAGCTGCCAGATTGATGAGCTTGATGGAGGTGTCAAGATTCTCGGTCTTGAGCTCGCCAGTGGCTCTGGCTCTCAACTTCAATCCCGAGATGTACTTCGCCACGTTGAAGTCTTCCTTGGTAAGCGCACCGCCCTTCACCTTCAGTCCGAGGGAGAAAATGGCGATGTCGGCAAATTTTACATTTTTGCCCAAAAGGAGCAGCTCCTTGGTGCAGGCTGCTGCATCGGTGAGCATACCGAGGATGGCGCCCTTGCTGTAAGGGGTGTTGTGGCTAGCCATGTGAGCGGCGAGCTCTTCGAGTCCGATGGTCTCATCGGATACTACTCGTGGAAACCATTTGCCGTAAGCTTCGGCAATCTTCTGGTTGGTGTTCTGGTATAAGACAATTCTGATCATAACGTTTAAATGGTTAAATTATTAAAGTTAATCGGCGCTGCGCATTGCCCGTGGTTCTTTCTGAATCACAATGCAAAGATACAACATTCAGAATCCGCCATTCACGGTTTCTCACGTTTACTCACGTTTTCTCACAGATTTTCACGTCTTTTTCTGAAGATTAGCCCGGAAGGATGAATTTCTTCCTATGGCTCGCCCAGATAGTCGATGATGTGAGCTACCTGTATCGGACTGAATTCCTTCGACCATTTGGTGTAGCCGCTCTTCACCAGAACATCGTGGAGAGGCTTGCAGCGGTTGATCCATCTTCTGAGATGGGCACTTGCCACTTCGGGAGTGGCGTCAGGGAAATACTCAAGAGCTAACTCTTGCTTGGAATAACATTTCTGATTCATATTGATTGAAATTTAAAAGTGACTTGTTTAGAATGCCTAAGTGACTTGCTTACGAGCCGTAAGTGACTTGCTTAGGATGGCTGAGTGACTTGCTTGGGATACTGGAGTTTTTTTCTCCGGTATGACACTTATGACACTTATGACAGGGTTTTCTTGAAATCTCTCTCACGTAGGCGGGCGGGAGGCTTTCTGGAAAATTTTTCCTGCCCGCCCGCGTGAAGAAAGTTTTAGAAAACAAGTGTCATAAGTGTCATAGTGTCATAAACGACATCAGAACGGAAGATTGCTGCAGGCATCGATTCCCAGGGAAATCTGATAGTTTCTGATCTCTTCAGCTGTACGGATGATGGCGATAAAACCACGGCATCTTGTATTGCGAAACCTCTTGAAACCCAGGTCGCTGAATGCCCTGCCAGTCTTCTGGCTGCTCAGCTTCTGAGTGATGTTGCAGCCGATGATCTGCATCGCCCGGGCTACGGACACAAACTCCCCTGTCTCTCCCTCCGAAGGCTTCCGGAAGTAGAGATCCACCAGTTCCTGTTCGAGGCGTGGCGTCTCGAATTTGCTGTTGTGCCGGTTCTGCCGCTCTATCTCTTCATCCGTAAACCAGTAGCGGTAGCCGCTCTTGTAGAGGGCATAAGCCTGGGCATAGATGCCGGGATGATTGAAGGGATGCAGGCGAGGGGAGACGATGCTCTCCACCTCGAAAGGCAACCAGCGACGGGTTCCCGTAGGATCGTTCAGAAACTCAGGATTGTTGCCCGTACCGCAGAAGCTGTTGATGTGCTTGCGCTGCTCGGCATAGTGGGCATAGGCGGCTCGCTCGTTGATATACTGCATCGTCACCGCTGCCTTCAACTGGTTCATCTCCGAGGCTGACATCGTATCCAGCTCCTCGCAGCAGATGAGGGCATACTGCGAGAGGGCGATGAGATCATCCTTCGTCATTCGCTTGGCATTGGTCTTCGTGTAGAAGTACTGCTTCAGCTCCGGCGGAAGGAGATAATTGAACCAGGTGGTCTTGTTGGCACCCTGTCTTCCGATATAGACCAGGATGACATTGTTGACCGCCTCTGGATCCAGCCAACCGGCAATCATTGCCACGAGCCACTTTTTCAGGCATTCCTCGAAGCTCAGCACAGAACTGTCGGTATCCTTTACCTTCACGGTGGCAGCGAGTTCGGCGATGTAGTCCTTGTCGCCCTCCTTCCAGGGTGGGAGATGGGCGAAATAATCCTCGAAGGGATTGAATACGGGCGTATAATCGCTCTCAATGACATTGCGCATATCCAACTTATTTACCTTCTGTATGAGTGACAGCTTGGTCCAGAGCGAGTTGACGTGTCGGTCGAGGAGAATCTGCCAGCGGGGCGGATTGCCGGAGGAGGATGAGGCAGCTTCGGGGATTTCCTGGAACTCGTAGCGCTGGGTGATGAGATTGTATCGGAGACGGATATGCCCATCGAGAAAATTCCTGATTTCCTCGACCGATGCGAAGCGGTTGTCACTGCCGCCATTTCCGCCTCCTCCACCTCCTCCAGATGACTTTGTGGAGGCACCGGGAGTGTTGTCGTAGCAGGACTTGATGACCTGCTCCACGCCTTCGTATTCGGGAAATTTCTGGAGTGCCCATTCCAGAACGTTGGCATGGGCATAGCGCTTCCTGGCGAGCATATAGCCCACTCTCATCACATAGTTATTGTGTTTGCTTGGCTGGTAAACAATCTTGTCGTTGTCTAGTTTCGGCTTGATGATTTGCTCGTAGTAGGTGTTGATGTGTTCCAGTTTCTTCTGTTTCTGATTCTTCTTGGTTGTCTCGGTATGAAATAGGGAGATTTCTTCGGCTGAGAAAGAGATAGCATCGGAATTGTAGTATGCATCGGGATCGTAGGCGAGTCCACTGAGTCGATTGACGTTCTTGCACAGAAAGTCAGCTTTTTTGCCAATGAGCTGCTGATAGTAGTCATTGCCCTTGGCGAAGGCGGCGGGGTAGTCATCTCCGAGATAGGGATAGATGACTCGGATACCGTTGCCGCTCATCGTGATGTAGCAGAGCAGGGTGTGCGGATCGTCGCAGAGCTTCTGCTTCAGGGCGTTGAGAGCCGTGATATCGGGAGGTGCCTCGGGGAAGAGCTCATCGAAATCTACGAGAGATAGGTGAGTGAGTTCCCGGATGTTGTCCTGGCCCTTGCCTCCTTCGAGGTAGCAGGCTGGGGCAAAGAGGGGCGCATCTGCCTTATAGGTTTTCTTGCCAGTAAGACGGTAGGACTGGGTGAGGAACTTGAGTTTCTCATCGGTTTTCATAAATGAAACCAGGCTTTCGAGGTCTCCCAGTATGGGAGTCTTGCTGGTCATGTTTGCGAATTTTGATACTTTTTTCTTCATTTTTATCATTAACTATTGTAGATAAAGCGGATTGTTCCGTTTATATGATTGAGTGAAAGGAGTTGGGGATAGTCAGTATCTCGCTGGTTTCATATCGCAAAGTTACAAAAAAAGGTTGAAAGG